>JGI24710J26742_10000030_pt1 | contig 106888 bp, 107 predicted proteins | sample BioPla2DNA2_FD_26742 | JGI IMG/M metagenome (IMG submission 26742) | reverse complement strand
TTCTATAAAGAAAAAGACGGCATTCGCCTTCAGCCGGCCAATGACGCCTACTCCCCTATCTTCTCAACGAATGTTCAAATCCTCGGAACCGTTAAAGGAGTGTTTCGATTCCTTTGATAATTTGTTGACATTATTATGACTCAGCCATTTTCCCTTGAATTTGTGGTCAACTACTTATTATAATCCACCGTTAAAACGGGGAAGCTCGCAACACAGCATAGCCGCCACGCTCAGCAGGACAATGCCGTTCCAAACACCGGTAGATGTCCTGTTTTTTTTGCTTCTACGCATTGCCTTCCCCTCTTGCTATTCAAAGTCCAATGTCATAATTCCATTGAATACACATTAAGACTGACTACCCATCATCGGCTTTATGATATTTCAACATATTTTCCCAACCCGGTTTTGCTTCCCTGACAACAGGAAAGAACGGATAACAATGGAACAAATTCTCTCCTATTTCAGAAATCACCCTTACACCGTGTTCTTTCAATCTGTTTTTTATTACATCATATGCAGCATACAGTACTTCGTCACTCCCGTAGGAAAGGTAGACCTCTTCTAGTCCGTGATAGTCTCCTTTTTCAAGATACAGCATATATTCCGGCATATTTTTACCGTGAGTCAAGATACTTTCTGCAATTTCCATATAAGAAACATGCAGAATAATGTCCTTTTCATTAAGAATACGCCCTTTTCTGACAGTCTCCTTGTCCGTGAAACATTGACCGGGAGAAGATGCATATATACGCTTAGGTAATTCCGCTTTATTCCCCAACGCATTTATGTATGATACAAGTCCCAGTGCAAGGGTTGCGCCGGAAGAGCTTCCTGTGACAAGAATATCCTCAGCCTTATACGTTTCAAGCATGGACTTATATAACGGATAGAGCCAATCATACACCTCAGCGATCGTATAATTTATGCACAGCGGATAATATGGGACAAGCATATTGCGACCGCTTTCAACTGCTATCTTCAGAGCCGTTTTAACGGAACCCGGGTGCGGGTGCGCAAGCATTCCGCCGCCAATTAAAAACAGGCACGCTTTTTTCGTCGGTTTCTTATGGCTTATGTATACAACTTTCTCTCCGCAAAAATCTTTGACTTCATAGTTAATTTCACTATGCGAAAGTATAGGAACTTTTGTTTTCTCCATCATCTTTCGTGCTTTTGAAATTATTTCCGCTTTGTCTTTACTGAAAAAGCTTTTTACTCCCGTGAGCTTGATAAGCCCTTTCAAAAATCGATATTTAAATGACAAATTAGACATTGCGTTTCTCCTCTTTCTATTTAGGATTCTCCACCCTGTCTCTGACAATCCAAAAATCGCATATAATCCATTAGCTTAAAAAAGCGGCGACTATTTTTTCTTCCGCCTCTTCATAACTTAAGCCCAGTGACATCAATTTAATTATCTGCTCTCCGGCAATTTTACCTATTGCCGCCTCGTGGATAAGCTCCGCATCAACATGCTTTGCCGTTACATCCGGTACGGCTTTTACCATGGCCTGATCCATGATTATAGCATCACAGGCAGAGTAACCCTTGCACTTATTGTTGCCGTTGATAACGGAATAAAAATACTGCTTGGACTTGTCTTTTGCCACCGAGCGGGAGACTAAACTTACGCTGGAGTTTTTTCCGTTGAGCTCTATTTTAAAATCGGTTCTTGCGGACTGTATGCCGCTTGTCAAAATTAATTCTTTTGTAATTAGGGAGGCATCCTCAGCTAAGACGGCCTTTGTAATGCGCTCGGTTTCGTCTACACCTTCAATCTGGACACTATTCATCTCCATACGACCACCTTCTTCTAAATAAATGACCGTTTTTGGATTTAATACCTTGTCTCCGCGCCCCGAACCCTGACCATAGTGTTTTTCATCGTATTTTACATTTGAGCCTTTTCCAATGTAGAAAGTGTGGATTCCGCTGTGTTGCGTTGCGTGCACACCGTCGTTGTGTATCCCGCAGCCGGCTATAATCTTGATATCACAATTTTCACCAATATGGAAATCGTTATATACCAGATCCGAAAACCCGCTCCGGTCTATCAAAACAGGTATATGTATAACTTCGCCCTTAACACCCGGTTCTACAATTATATTCAGGCCGGGCTTGTCGCATTTATTAATTATCTGAATACCGCCAAACTCTGCGCGACCTTCATTTATTCCGTTTATGCGAAAATTATAAGCACCTTTCGGTGTACTGCTTATTCCTAATATCCTATATAAAAGTTTTTTAAGCGCCGTGTTCAAAATTTACGCTCCTTCCGTAAAATTCACAAGCTTCTACTCCAAGCATAAGCTTAGGAAAAACTTCATTGCGGCTGCCATCTTGTACAACACAACCATCCTCTATAACAATGATTCTGTCGGCGATTTCTAAAATTCTTTCTTGATGCGATATTACCACTATGGAACCCTGTGTTTCTTCCCTCAGTCTCTTAAAAACTTGAATAAGATTTTGAAAGCTCCACAGGTCAATTCCGGCCTCCGGTTCATCAAATATGGATAAACGCACTCTCCTTGCTAAAAGCATTGCTATTTCTATCCGCTTCATCTCACCACCTGAGAGCCTACTGTCCAATTCTCTAAAAATGTAATCCATTGCACATAAGCCCACCTTTGAAAGAAAAGTACACGCTTCTTCAACATCCAGTTCCTTTCCGACAGACAAACTGAGTAAGTCCCTTACCTGCATACCCTTGAAATGTACGGGCTGCTGAAACGCAAAGCCAATTCCGGCTTTTGCCCGCTCGTTTATATCCGCATCCGTGATATCCGATCCCTCAAAGAAAATTTGACCGCCGGTAACTTTCTCAATGCCCATAATAATTTTTGCAAGTGTAGATTTACCGCTGCCGTTAGGACCGGTTATGACAACAAAACTTCCGGATGCAATGGTTAAATTTATATCGCGGAGAATATTTACTTCCTTTTCGTTATCCCCTTTTATCTTAAAATTTACATTTTTTAACTTAAGCATCGCACTCCCCTTCTGCATTAATTGCGCAGTAGCACTGTAGACAGATAAATGGACTTATATCCAGACTGGAGACCTTATTCAAAAATTGCATTATAGCGTTTAATTCTACAGCTTCAAGGCTACCCAAAAAACGACACATCTCAGCATTTGCAAAGCGGTGCTCTTTATCCTTTTCAGTCTTTATTTCCTTTCCCAAGTCGGTGAGACAAATTAGTTTTTCTTTGCGATTGCCTTTAACAGGAAGTCGCATGACCACCCCCATATCTTCCAGGCGATTGACAGACTGAGTAACAGCACCTCTTGATAGTTTTAGGATGTGCGATAACGATGTTGCATTTTGATTGGGGTTAGAGTACAAAACATCTATAAATTCAATATCAGCCCCGCTTAAAGGACTAATACCTCTGAGTGACCTCGGCGCTTTCTGCCTTTTTTTTATACTGTTAAAGGCGTAATATAATCTGTTTATAACCTCACACTGCATACATCACCCTCCCCTCTGAGAAAAGTATATATAATTAGACTTTACCAGTCAATATTGTTTAGCTGCTAAACAATATTGCTAGAGCCTTATTTATTGAAATATTACAGAAAAGCGGCGTGATTGTTGAACAGAAATATGATTTCTCATCTTATTATTAAAAACGATTTACAGATGCCGGTTTTAACTTAGTATTTACTACATTTCGATTTTAATAAACCTGAAAACAATCTGACATTGCAAAATCCCAAGTTGCAACTGTAGCTTATGGTGTGCTTACCGGAACGTTCTTGCCATACATGATGACCGGCTTACCTGGCTCTTGCTTTACTCGCTCAATCGGTTCAACACTTTGAGCAAATNAAAGTCGCTCAAGACGGAGAAATCTCGTAGTTCTTCTCAATGACGAGGCGACAGTAAAAACCTTCTATAAAGAAAAAGACGGCATTCGCCTTCAGCCGGCCAATGACGCCTACTCCCCTATCTTCTCAACGAATGTTCAAATCCTCGGAACCGTTAAAGGAGTATTTCGATTCCTTTGATAATTTATTGACATTCTTGTGTCTCAACCGTTTTCCCCTGAATGAAGGGATTATTTTCAACTCTACAGCATTATCATCCAAAACAGTAGCTACCGATTGATCGGTTTCATTTCATCGGTGCTTATGTCTTGTGGTTTCAGCCTCTCTCCCTTTTTAGGAAAACTCGGAATACATCGATTTACTCGCAGACAATATGCCTCATATTCCTCTCCATACCGATCCCGTAACCATTTTTCTTCCGTCGCCTTCATTAAAACCGTCAAAAATAGCCAGTACAGAACGGGTAGGATAAAGAAATAAACATTTCCAATGACAAAAATCCAACCGGTGCAAAACAACATAACAGCAGAGTATATGGGATGCCGTACCCACGCATACACACCGGTGGTCAACAACTTATTCTCCTTTATGCTCACATGCACCTTTGACACCGGTACAGCCAATATCCACAAAATGGCCCCTGAAGCCATGAGCAGCACGCCTAAAACATCCAGTCCTTTCGCCCACACCTCCGGCAATAAGCCACCGATAAAACGGGGAAGCTCGCAACACAGCATGGCTGCTACAGTCAGCAGGACAATGCCGTATACATAGAGTGGTCCCACTCCAAACACCGGTAGATGTCCTGACTCCTCTTTGTTTCTACGCATTGTATTTCCCTTTTCTAGTCAAAGTCCAACCTGTTTATCGACATCTTTATTGCGCTGTCTCCTATCCTTGCAAGGAAACGATGCATAAAATGAATGCCCGGACTTTTCATATCGTAATAGCCCAGCATATACCCTTTTGAAGTGACCTTTATGTTTTCAGACCATTCCAAGTCAGTCGGAGGATTATTTAGATAGAACAAGCCATTTACATTGTGGATGCCCATATTCTTTATTGCCGTTTTCATCATCAGCTTCAAACCTAACTTTCCCAGGCTGTCGAACACCAAACACCCTTTCGGGTATCTTTGTGAAAGCTCCAACACCAAGCTTTTGACGTCTTCCGCTTTGAAATAATGAAACACTCCTGCAGCAAAGAAAATGACTCCGTTTGAGCCGTCCACTTCTTCCATCCACGAATAATCATTTAAATCACTCGCTATATTCTTTTCTCTGTCCTGCTTAGAAATCAACTGCTCACGAACGGCAATGACATCAGGAAAATCGATATTGACTATCTTACATAATCCGTTATCACATGTTTTCCCTGTGTTATCCAATCCGCAACCCAAATTTACAATCGCTGCTTCGGGATGTCTTTTTAAGTATTCTTTAATTTCCCACATGATATCCAATTGCCGCATCGCACCTTCAAGGGCACCGAATTCATACATAAATGAATGTTTCTTTTTCTCTAGTTCTGAAAAATCGTAATCCAATCTATCGCACAACTCTTTGGCGAAATCATCCGTATAAAGCGCGGGAAATTTCTCGGAACACATTTTTCTTCCATACAAGGGGATGATTAGCGTTTCCTGAACGGTGTTTTTTTCTATCTTAACCTTCTCCATGTCAATATGACCCTCTACATTTAATCATCTAAATCTTTTTCCAAAACCTCATGACCTCCCGGTGAAAGCGCTCCGGGAACATCATCACAAGCTCTCCATGCGCCATTGCCTTAAACTCCTTTGCCATAATCAGAGGAAACGCCTTTTGCGCATAAGCAAGATCTCTTCTTCTTGCCGTCTTTTCTTCTTCTCCGTACCAGTATTCCATTTCCGTTTCCGTTGTCGGAACGGATTTGGGCATAGGATAATTATTGGTCGACCAAAAAACATTGTAAATTGTCTTGTCGGAATAATGATTTTTCCCGAACTCGAATAGCTTCAAGTAATGCTCTTGCGGATCTTCTCCTTTCGGTGTCCACCTCTGCGGAGGCATAGCTATTTTCATCAACTGTATCGATCTGAAAGCCGCCTTGACCATCAAATAATCCCTTATAGCAATGATTCGACACAGCCATTTCGGATACGGGTACGGTGTTATACCGGCATCGATGATGGCCTTTTTGACAGGTATTAATTGATGGGCCAGCATATACATAACGCTCGATCCACCCATTGAGATACCGTAGGCTATATCTAAATGAAAAATATTTTTTTCCTTCAGATAAGATACAGCTTGCTTTACATTTCTTTCTATGGAGACAAAATCCGTTCCCGACTCGTCGTGACCGTCGGAAATAAAAAGAAATACCCGAAAATCTTTCGCTACCGCCTCTGCAGATTTTTTAAACACCCACCACGGTCCCACGGCACATTGAAACATCAGAAAAGTATTTTTGTTGTCTTTGCCGAATTCATAAACTTTCATTTTTTTCCACAAAGAATTGCCGAGTGCCTTAGGCTATACATTGCTGCCTCTCTCTTCGTCATAAATATCCCGTCTGTCGTATCGACAAGTCGGACATCTCTATAGCCCATATCTCTTAAATTACAGATAAAAGTCTCCATATCACCATATTTTCCCCGAGAGAATATGTCATGAATAGCAAAGCTTCCACCTTTCTTTACAAGGCGAAGCGTCTCTAAAAGCAATTTCTGCCTGTTTACTCCTGTAATATTGTGATAAACATAGTTGCTGGTCACGGCATCAAAACTTTCATCCGGGAAATTCAAATTGATGGCATCCCCTTCGGTGAATTGCACATTAAAGACATTCTCCGCTCTCGCGTTTTCTTCACAGAGATTTTTGCTGTATGAAGCATATTCTTTTCCCCAACGGTCTATACCCATAACGTTTGCCGTAGGATTCTTTTTTGCCACAGCTATGCTCAGAGCCCCGCTTCCGCAACCCACATCCAACACCGAACCGTTATCAGGCACTTCTACGTAATCGGCAAGTCCTTCAACAACTCCTTTGGACAACTTGCGTTTGCCCTCATAAGAAAAAGCACGATACATTCTTGCCATCCAAAGGAAAATTGCCGTTAATATGACAGCTGAAATAAGGAAAAAAGATGACAGTAAAACCCTCTTTGTCCCGGTCTGTAGTAACCGTTGCAGAGAAAATGTCACAACATAACAAAGAAAAGCGAAAAAGGCCAATACATACAATATGCCTTTCGGCACCCAGTTTTTATAATCCGGATTCATTCTCCAGTCCTCTAATGAATGTTAAATCGTACTATTTCTCAATAGCTGCCGCTAATTTATATAATTTCAATCGGGCTTTCTTCATTGATCTCTTTTACCTTATCGAGCATAAATAAAGCTCCTGCCAATGTCCAGATGTTACCCAAGGTTAAAGCGCCGACCATTATGGCGTTTACTATCGCATAGTTTCCGAAGAGGCCGGCAAAACTGAAGAGCAACCCCCCTACAGGTATAGAAAACACACATCCCCAAAGGGGATATGGACTAAAGCCTCCGGCGACGGCTCGTATGTGGGCAAAGGTGTGTATAAGCCAAAATACAAAAAAAGCAATATAAAGGGGTAAAGAAAAATAGCATACAAACTTTTTGGAAAGCTCCAAAGCAGTCTCGGGACCGGCCGCTGTCATATGTTTATAAAAAAAGGCGGAAGCCAAGGAGGACATGTGGACACCGGGACCGCCCAGAACCAGTAGGCCAAGCAGTCCTGTTCTAAACAACTTGGCGTATTTGCGAGAATAAGGCCTTATCANTTTATAAATACCAATATGACCNAAGACGGAAATAGGCGCACCGACCAGTCCAAGCATTGCCGACAGGAANANCCTATTGTCGGAGATCGAAAGATAATGTGAAACCATCCCCTCGATTCCGGAAAGACTTGTGTCTCTGACACCCCAACCTGCAATCAAATCGCCCAAAAGGTTAAGGAAAGCACCCGCTATGCCTATTTTCATTAAGAGTCTTACTATATCCCAGTCTATACATTCTTTGAATTGAATTTCTTCTTTCATGAGTCTTCCCTTTAGATGCTTTTTTTGCAAACAAAGCAGGCAATCCCTTTGATGTGATCAAGCTCCACTTGTTCATACATGCCTTTAAGCCTTGTACTCAAACTTTTTATGGTCTCATAAGGAGGAGTAAAGAACTTCAAAGGCTGATAGAGGCGCCGAATGAAAAAATCTGTTCGCTTGCTAAGCCCCGACACATAAAAGCAACCACAAAACGTGCCTCCGCTTTTAAGCACTCGAAACGTCTCCCGGTATGCTGCATCTTTATCCAGGAAGGCATGAAATCCGTTGAGGGAGAGGACTATGTCAAAACGACTGTCGTCGAAAGGCAGTGCTCCAACATCGCCCTGCTTAAAGACAACGTTTTTGAGTTGCCATTTCCTTGCCCTTTGCTCTGCCCTGTCCATCATGTTCGGCGAATAGTCCAGACACACTATTTCGGCATCGGGTACAGTCCGGTAGAGCGGCATTGTAAGTACACCCGTTCCCACCGGAACTTCTAAAAGCCTTCCTGAAAAACCTTCCGGGATACCGCAGAGCGCTCGCATCAGATATTCATCGTTTTCTTTCGCGTCCATATCCCAGACCAGACGGCAAACGAATCTTCCCCAAAATGTGCTGCCGGTTATCATTCCGTCATAGAAACTGTTCTTTCCGGTAAGGCAATAGGCGCTGCGGATCTGATTCTTTCGTTGCGTAAAACTCATATTCTCCATCCTTGAGGACACAACAACCCTGCTCGCTCTGTTAAATGATCAGGGCTCTATTGGGAGGCAGTAAATCCGAGATCGTCTAAAAGGTCTATTGCCCGTTCTACGTTCTCGGGATCAACGCGAACAATCTTCTCTTCCAACTTTATCTCGAATTCTATCGCTTCGGCTTTTAGAGCGGAGCTTATCCTATTGACACAGTTCATGCAGTGCATTTCTTCTACTTTCAATGTCTTCATATCTATCACCTTTCTTTCGCATTGTATTCTCTTATATTTCTTTTCTTCTAAGCCTTAAGGCGTTGCTTACAACAAAAAGGGAACTAAGGCTCATGGCAAAAGCACCGACCATTGGGGAGAGCAGTATCCCAAAGGACGGATACAGTGCTCCTGTGGCAATCGGAATACCCAAAACATTATAGAAAAACGCCCAGAACAGATTCTGCTTGATCGTTCTTATCGTCAAACGACTTAGGGTTATGGCTCGCGCGACATCGCAAAGATCAGAGTTCATCAAAACGATATCTGCAGAATCTATGGCTATATCACTGCCGCTACCTATAGCACAGCCTATATCCGCACAAGCAAGAGCCGGTGCATCGTTTATTCCGTCGCCTACCATCATTACGATTTCTCCGCCGTCCTGATAACGCTTTACCACATTTGCTTTCTCTGTAGGAAGTACTTCCGCAACAATTTCATCCACACCCACAATATCCCCGATATGCTCAGCAGCAGCACGATTGTCGCCCGTAAGAAGAACCGTTTTTATCCCTATGGACTTGATTCTTTCCATTGATAATCTTGAACTTTGCCGGACTTGATCGGACACACCGATTATTCCCAAAGACGTATCGTCTAAAGCCACACATATCACAGTCTTTCCCATGCCTTGAAGCGATTTTATATCCTTCTCGTGTTGCGATATATCTACGCCCATTTCTTTCATAAATGTAGGGCTTCCGGCAAGGACGCGAGATCCATCCGCATTGAAGCCCGAAACGCCTCGTCCTCCTACGTTCTCAAATCCCGTAATCGGCTCTGCCTCGGAAATACCCATTTCATTCGATGCAGAACACACCGCCTTGGCAAGCGGGTGCTCGGACAGACTTTCAAGCGAAAATCCAACCTGCATAAGCGCATCCTGATCATCAGAAATTATATCTGTTACAATCGGACTTCCCTCAGTTATCGTTCCGGTCTTGTCCAAAATTGCAACGCTCACTTTATGTGCTGTCTCCAACGCCTCCCCGCTTCTTATGAGTATACCTCGGGAAGCGCCGAGTCCCGTACCTACTATTATGGCTGTCGGAGTGGCAAGCCCCATAGCACATGGACAAGCAATAACCAGTACAGATGTAAATATCTTAATTGCAAAGAAAAAATCTTTTCCTACAATAAACCATATAGCAGCTGCCACGACGGCTATCGCCATGACAATAGGCACAAAAACACCCGACACCTTGTCCGCCAATCTGGATATGGGCGCCTTTTTCTCCTGAGCATCTTCTACAAATCGTATTATCTGGGATAAAACAGTGTCATCGCCGGTGCGGGTAACCTTTACATAGAGGACTCCGTCCACACTTACACTCCCACCTATAACCTCGCTCCCCTCACCCTTCGCAACCGGCATACTCTCACCTGTGAGCATCGCTTCATTGATGCTTCCGCTACCGGAAACGACGATACCGTCGAGTGGAACTCTGGCTCCCGCTTTTACAAGCACTATGTCTCCGGGCCTTATGCTTGACGAAGAAACTTCTTTCTGAGCGTCTTCATCCACCAAAATGGCCGTTTCCGGAGCAAGCTCCATAAGTTTTGTAATCGCTCCTTTCGTCTTCTCTTTGCTGTTTGCTTCCATATATTTGCCTACGGACACGAAAGCAACAACAACGGCGGAGGATTCGAAATAAAGATTATGAACAAGATGAGGACTGTCAGTGATAAGAAATGTAGTTACAAGGCTGTATATAAAGGATGCGCTCGCACTTAAAGCGACGAGAGTATCCATATTGGGATTGCCTCTAAAGAGTGAGGAAAATCCACGTGTAAAAAATCTCCTGCCTAAAAACAGCACCGGTATAGCTAGGATCATCTGAAGAATAGCCATATTTACAGGGTGAGTATCAGAGGAGATGATATCAGGAACAGGAAATCCCGGAATGATCATGTGTCCCATGGATAAAGCAAGCAAAAGTCCTGCAAAAATAGCAGAAGTTACCAGGGATCTTTTTTCTTGTAGGAGGCTTACCTCTTCGGACGCCGAAGAGGTAGCAGGCGAAACTCCGAAAGAAGACTTACCTTCTATCGGACGAATCTTGGCGGAAAATCCTGCCCTCTCAATCTTTGAAATGATGTCCTGCGAAGAGGTCTTATCCTCATCGTAGGTTATAGTAAGGCGATTCAGCGGCAGATTTACATCACTACTCTCCACACCGGGTAGTTTTCGTGTCACCCTTTCTACTGCACTCGAACAAGCCGCGCAGTGCATACCGCCTATATCATAGACTTCCTTTTTCATAAAACTGACACCTTTTGCACGTCATATACCTCTTGTTTGCAAAACGCCACCTCTATCATTCTATAACGAAGTGATCAGCCCTGCACATTCTGAAGTAGAGAGGAAAGGCGGTCTCATATTTGCTTCCGCCTTCCTCTAAGCCTTAGATATTTTAAAAAGCGTGCAACTACGGTTAAAGAGGTCGCAGTGTATTTAGATGAGTCGCACGCCTTCAAAGCAATTTTAACCTGCCAGAGCTTTGCCCAAAGCCCGGCATTCTTCTTTCGCGCTTTCGTCCGGAGCTTCGACACAAATGACACTGTCTGTGGCAAGCGACAACCCTGCATTTTGGCAGTCCTCTTCCCAGTTTCTCATCCACTCACCGTCTCCCCAGCCGTAAGAACCGAAAAGAGCTACCGTTTTACCCGAAAGAGTCGGTATACAGGATGTAAACANCGGCTCGAACTCCGTCTCTTCCAACACCTCTACCCCCATGGAAGGGCAGCCGAAACCTATGGCATCGAAAGAAGAAACCATGGAGGAATCGAATCGATCACTTGTAAAGAGCTCAACATCGGCACCTGCGCTCCTTCCTCCTTCGGCTACAGCTTGCGCCATCTGTTCGGTATTTCCCGTGCCACTCCAATATACTACAGCTATCTTTTTCATATGTACTTCATCCTTTCTTTTTAAACCTTCGCTTAAAAAATTTATATGCTTAAGGGCATTCAGCCCACTACAGCCAACTCTTCTATCGCATGCCCCAAGGCTGCCATTTTGCAAAATATCCGAGTGCACCTCTTATAACTTTCAAACTTGGCCAATGCAAAGTTTTCATCTCCGTAAACCTTCCAATGTCCAGTGCATTTCGAGCGTTTGCCTTTATTTTTGATATATCCACACACATCTTCCGGCGGATATCCCAAGAATAAACCTATCTCATGCGGGAACTGTTCGGAAGATTTAAGTCTCTTTAAAAGCCTTCCTATGCACTGCCCGGGCCTACAACTCTCATATCCCGAATCTCTCAAGATTTTACAGGCTTGCTCGTCGGCAAGATCGCACCTTAAAGCGGTAGGGCGAAATACATACAGCAGACAGCGTCCATCGGAATATCGCAGTGGAATTATTTTTACTCCTTTCCCGACAAGGCGCCGATTCAGACTTCTGATTTCACACATCATATCTTGAAGATTTTCATAAGATGTCGAAAATATATTGCCGCTCTTGAGGCCTGCAAGAGTAGGAGAACAATGTTTCACTATTTTTTCTGAAAGTTTATTTTGTCTGAATTCATTTCCTTTCATGAACAATCTCCGATCATGGCAAAAACTTTGTATGTTAATCCATTCTTATTCAACGTGAGTTTTTAGGTGCTTTTGCTAACTAATTACAATCAACCTTTGAGCTCTCACAAAGTGAACATTTTTTTAAAGATTGTCCACTTCTATGGCCATTACACCTTCTTTACCGTTTTCATTTACCGCCACCTTCTTAGTTAGTCGCAACTAACTCTTGGTTAGCCTATTCTAACTCATAACTTTTCTGATTTCAACTATTCATTTTTCTTTTGTAAATCTTTCGATATATAAGTACTTAGGCAAATACGACAAATGTCAAGATTTGCAGCGGTGGATATCTTTCCAACTCCGCCTTTTTGATTTGTAAGCGCAAAATTTTAAGGTATGTGCCTCAGTCTGTTATGTCAATAAAAAAAGAGCCACTCGGCTCTACACAAAAAAACAGTCACTATACAGCTATCTATATCAAAATATATTCTTCTTTCACACAGTATGATTGTCTATCAGTATTACTACGTTTCGATTTCAAATAGTCTGAAATCAATCTGCTATTGCAAAATCTCACGACTCAAGCCTTTTCCCCTGAATTAAGGGGATGTTTTTGCAAGTATACAGCTATGGATAAATCTGTTTCATTTCATTTTCCGTGACAATGAAAATCCTCTCGATTTCATCCGGGGCAAAATCGAATTCAATCTGAAAATGACCGTCTGAATAAAAAGGACTTACAAGGACTGCCCGTATCGTGATATGTAATTCAAGGTCTTGCATGTACATATCCGCGCTGCGAAAGGCTTTTGCACTTGAGAGGATGAAGCCGCTTATTCTCACTGAACCGTTGTCCTTGTCAAAGATGATATCGTAAATCGTCACTTCCTGAGGAGAAGTCTGGGTTCCGTATAAAAAAACATACCCCGCCCCCAAGAGTATCATTGTCAGTACAAAAATAATAATAGAGAGGAGTATTTTTTTCACTGGCACTTCCTTAGTCGAGCACGATCTCAAACAGATGACTGTCAATCCATTCATCTGCAAATCGAATATACTTCTCATACGTTCCAACGTGACGGAATCCGTTCTTTTCAAGGACTTTACACGCTGCCGCATTTTCAACGGAGATGCGAGCTTCTACGCGATGGAGTGAATAGATTTTCTTCGCCTTTTCTAAAAGCAGCCGCACAGCTTCTGTCGCATGACCTTTTCCCTGAAATGGCGGGGCAATCCGATAGCCGATTTCCGCCTTCACAAAAGGCTCCTTCATAAGTCTCATCAGATTGACTCTTCCGATGAGTGTTCCTTCATCGATGAAGACCAGGTACATGGCGTGTAGCTGTTGTCCCTGCTCTTCTATCAGTTCTTCAAGTATGCTTTGAAAAGTACTTCTCTCATAATATGATGAATGTCTTGAATAACTCTCTTCATCGAAAGTACCCCTATTGTCATTCTCAAAGCGATATAGTGCATCGGCGTGTTCTTCACTCAATAATTCAAGATAAATTCGACTCATCATTTCTCCTTTTTCTGTTCTTCAAACAAAAGAGCGATCAGTTCCCCGGAATCAATGTTTCCGATATATCGACTTAGCTCCACCCGGTTCAATTTATCTCTGACGGCAGAAGGTTGAAATTGCGTGCCGGCAAGATAACCCTCAAGGATCTCTTTATGCTCCGGAGCAAAGAAATCACCAAAGAAATTGATCTTGATCAGTCGATTCTTTTCAACCTGAGCATATATCTCTAAGCCTCCCACACCCGGGAAATACCTGTAATTATGGATCTCCGCCTTAGGAGAACGTCCAAAATTCCACTCTGTTGTTGCGTATTTTTCATCTCTTAACTTTTGTATCTGCATGAGCTCTTCTTCTGTGAGGACTCTCTCGCTGATTCTCCCCTGCTCCTCAAACATCGCCTCCAGTAAAAGATCTCGAAAGGCAAGTATATCTAATTCCTTCTTCAGATAAGGACGAATATTTGTCACTCTAGCCGCGACAGATCGGATCCCTTTTGAGTGTATTTTCTCCTTTCTCGGATTGAGGCAAGCCGATAGAACGCTCAAGTTCGAATCAAACAAAAGTGTTCCATGGTTGAGAACGCGGCCTTTTTTTTGTCTCTGCGCAATCCCGGAGAATTTCATATTGTCAATGGTTAAATCATTTCTTCCGGTGAGCGCGGCGTCAATCCCCAGTTTTTCAAGAGCCTTCATCACCGGCAGAGTAAATAGAGAAAAGTCCAGTTCTCTGAGATCTTGCGCATCAGAGATGATCGAGAAGTTGAGATTTCCGAGATCGTGATATACAGCCCCTCCTCCGGTCTCCCTTCGGATGACATGAATTCCATGCTCCTCAACATATTGAGCATTGATTTCAGAGACAGTGTTTTGATTCCTTCCCACGATGATCGCATTGTCATTTCTCCAAAACAAAACATAATCATCGTCTCTGAGATTCTCAAACACCCACTCCTCAAACGCTAAGTTGTATGCAGGTTCAGTAGAATCATTTCGAATATATATCATCAATTGCCTTTCTGTTTTGACTTCTGTAGATTTCTATGTGCAGCCGAGAGCATCAGTTTAATGCGGTTGAGCTGATTGACTTCACTGGCGCCCGGATCATAGTCGATGGGAAAGATATTGCTTGAAGGATACATCTTCTTTAGTCCCTTGATCATGCCCTTTCCCGTGATGTGATTGGGAAGACAGGCAAAGGGCTGTAGACACAAGATATTGGGGATTCCCTCTTCAAGCAAGTCGATCATCTCGGCTGTCAGAAACCATCCTTCTCCTGTCTGATGTCCTAAAGGAAGGAGCTTTTTTGCTCCCTTTGCCAATTGTTCAATCGACTTCGGCGGATGAAAACGCCGGCTGTTTTTCAGCGCGTGTTTTATGTCTTTTCGCATATATTCAATGGCGGCAACCGAGAGATTTCCCATTACCTTTGCCTTAAAGCTTCCCGAGAGTTTATCATAGCGAAAATTTGCGTTGTAGGCGGAATAGAGAAGAAAATCCGCAAGGTCCGGCACGACGGCCTCCGCACCTTCGCTTTCCAGCAAATCGATGACATGATTGTTGGCCGTTGGATGGTATTTGACGAGAATTTCTCCGACAACCCCCACGCGTGGCTTTTGAATGTCCTCATAGATCGCAAGCTCATCGAAGTCTTTTACGATTGCTTCGACATTTTTCTTAAAGAGGTACTGACCGCTTCTCAGTTCCTTGCGCAGCCTCTCTTCCCAGTGGCGGTGCAAGGCATTTGCACTGCCGGCTTCCACTTCATATGGCCTCACCCGATACAAAAGCCGCATCATCAGATCTCCGTACAAAACGGCATGAGCCATCCTCACGAGTGTCTTTGTATTTATCGTAAAGCCCGGCTGTTTTTCCATGCCGAGGACGTTTACGGAGATGATTGGCACATGCTCCATTCCCGCATCGAGCAAAGCTTTTTTAATAAAAGCGATGTAGTTTGTCGCACGGCATCCGCCGCCGGTCTGTGAGATCATGACAGCTGTCGTATCAAGATCATATTCACCGCTCTTTAATGCCTTCATGATCTGTCCGATTGTGATGATAGACGGATAGCAGGCGTCATTGTGTACGTAGCGAAGTCCTACATCTACGGCCTGCTTGTCTGTTTCAGGAAGCACGACCAGATTGTATCCTCCACTTTCAAGCGCCGCTTCAAGGAGCGTAAAGTGAATCGGAGACATCTGCGGACAGAGAATGGTATGTGTTCTTTTCATCTCCTTTGTGAAGATCGCTCTTTGCGGTAGCGGATGCGGCTCGTGAACAGTAAATCCTCTCTCCTCTCTTGCCTCCATTGCTGCAAGGAGAGATCGGATGCGGATACGCAGAGCACCTAGATTGCTGATTTCATCTATTTTTAACTGCGTGTAGATCTTTCCCGTTCTTGCAAGAATCTCCTGAACCTGATCCGACGTAACGGCATCGAGCCCGCAGCCGAAAGACACGAGCTGCACAAGTTCAAGATCGTTCTGCGTGGAAACATAACTTGCCGCTCGATACAGGCGGGAATGATAGACCCACTGATCGACAATTCGAAGAGGTCTTTCAACCGGAGTCAAGTGATCCAGGCTGTCTTCAGTAAACACAGCTAATCCCAGTCCATGGATCATCTCCGGCACTCCGTGATGAATTTCCGGATCGAGATGATATGGCCTTCCGCTCAACACAATTCCCTTTGCACCCGATTTTCTCATCGTCTCCAGCGCCTCTTCTCCTGCGCGTCGGATATCAACTTTGAATCGACGGGCTTCTTTGTATGCAGCGTGAAGAGCCTGACTGATTTCAAATCTTGGAATATGTTCACTTCGAAGTTCGCTCAAGAGACGATCTTCCAAGCGCTGCGCGTCATCGAGAGGCAGGAAGGGATTTATAAATTGTACATCCTTTTCGTGCAATTGCTCCATATTCACGCGAAGCGTATCCGGATACGATGTAACGATCGGACATGCGTAATGATTGTCCGCAGTCGGATCCTCTTTCGGAAGAAACGGAATACACGGATAGAAGATCTTTTTGACTCCTCTATTTAATAGATCGACAATATGACCATGGCTCAACTTCGCAGGATAGCAAACGGACTCAGAAGGAATGCTCTCCATTCCTTGAAGATACAGTTTGTGATTTGAAGGCCTTGAAAGTACGACGCGATACCCGAGTTTCGTAAAAAAGGTATGCCAAAATGGATAGTCTTCGTACATATTTAGGACTCTCGGTATGCCTATGACGCCTCGGCGAGCTTCTTTTTCTGAGAGAGAGCGGTAAGAAAACAATTTATTATATTTATACTTGAAGAGATTGGGAAGTTGAGTCTTCTTTTTTTCAATTCCCAGAGGTCTTTCACATCGATTTCCCGATATAAAAGTCCTTCCGTCTCCGAAGTTGCTTAGGCTAAGAAGACACTGATTCGTACAGAGACGGCAATGCTCCGTGCGCACTTCCACCTTGAACTGATCAAGCTGTTGTAGATTGAGAAGTGTCGTCGGCTTATCGGATGCGTGGTCGAGAGCGACCAGCGCCGCGCCGAAACTGCCCATGAGTCCGGCTATATCGGGACGGACGACTTCTCTTTGACTGATGATTTCCATAGCGCGAAGCACAGAATCGTTGTAAAACGTTCCTCCCTGGACGACGATATTCTTCCCCATGCTGTCGCCGGAACGCAGGCGTATTACTTTAAAGAGAGCATTTTTTATGACCGAAATCGATATGCCGGCGGATATATCGGCCTGAGAGCTGCCCTCTTTCTGCGCTTGCTTGACACGCGAATTCATAAAAACAGTACAACGAGTGCCCAAATCCACCGGTTTTTTTGCGCTGAGGCCGAGCTTGGCAAAATCTGCCACACTTAAATTGACACTTTTTGCAAAAGTCTCAATAAAACTTCCGCAGCCCGAAGAACAGGCTTCATTGAGGGTAATGGAGTGGATGACTCCGTCTTTAATCTTCATGCTCTTCATGTCCTGTCCACCGATATCGAGCACAAAATCGACTTCCGGCAGAAAGTGCTGCGCGCCTCGAACATGGGCAACTGTCTCGATCTCTCCTCGATCAACCATCAGAGCCTCTTTTATCAACGCTTCACCATAGCCTGTCACACACGACCCGGCGATTCGCACTTTATCGGGTAGCTCCATATACATTTTTTTAAGAAAATCGACGGCCGATTGCAGGGGCGCTCCTTCATTGGATCCATAATCCGAATATAAGAGATCTCCGTCTCTTGTCACGAGCGCTAATTTCGTCGTCGTGCTGCCTGCATCTATGCCGAGAAACGCATCCCCCTCATAAGAGTGCAAATTTCTTCTCCGTACCTTTGCTCTATCATGCCGTTCTTTAAAGAGTCTATACTCGTCTTCTGAACCAAAAAGAGGATCAAGCGCCAATTCTTCATCTCCGTGTAGGCAGTCGAGCGCGCATAATCGCTCAAAAATGCATTCGAAGTGCTCACCCTCATCGTCTTGCGTGCTGAGAGCGGCGCCCATCGCTACATAATATTGGGCATCATCCGGAAAGATTACCTGTTCTTCCCTCAGACCCAACGTTTGAATAAACGCATTTCGCAATTCCGACATATAGTGGAGAGGTCCACCTAAAAACGCAATATTTCCTCGTATCGGCTTGCCTTGCGCTAGACCGCCTATCGTCTGATGGACGACGGCAAACAAAATGCTTGCAGCAACGTCAGAGGCGGCGGCCCCTTCGTTGAGAAGCGGTTGAACATCCGTCTTTGCAAACACTCCGCAGCGAGAAGCAATCGGGTAGAGCTGAGAATGGTCTCTTGCCAGGTCATTGAGTCCCGAGGGATCAGTTTTCATAAGAGAAGCCATCTGATCGATAAAAGCTCCCGTTCCACCTGCGCACGTTCCGTTCATTCTCTGTTCAAGTGTGTCAGATAAATAGGTGATTTTAGCGTCTTCCCCTCCGAGTTCGATCGCTACATCCGTCTCGGGGATAAACGTCTCGATCGCACGAGTACATGCGACAACTTCCTGCACAAACGGTATCCCCATCAGCTTGGAGATCGCATAACCGCCGGATCCGGTGATCATCAATGTTACGCGCTCTCCTTTCAGCTCATTTAATGCAGCCGTGAAAATGCGCGCAATCGTCTCGCGAATGCTGGAGTAATGACGCATATATTTTTTAAATACAAGCCGATAGTCTCTGTCAATTGCCACCATTTTTACTGTGGTTGAGCCAATATCGAGACCTAAACGAAGCACAGAATGTTCCTCCTATTAAACAATTACATCATATGCGGATGAAGACGCTGTATTGTGCGCATCAGCGCAAGCTTCCCTTGTTCATACAATAGCGATCCTTGCAAATAGACGATAAACGGTTCTCTCAGCGGCCCGTCGGCACTGAGCTCAATGCTGGACCCTTGAACAAACGTTCCTGCGGCCATGATCACCTGGTCTGTATACCCGGGCATATCTCCCGGTACCGGGAGTAGATGAGAGTCGACAGGAGAGGCTTTTTGTATCTCTTCGCAAAAAGCAAGTAAATTTTCCTCATTTCCCAGTTTAATTGCCTCAATAATATCTTGCCTTTCTCCGTCAAAAGGCGGATTGACTTCGTATCCCAGCTGCTCATAACACTTGGCAAACAAAGCAGCGCTTTTAAGAGCGTGATAGGTCACCGTAGGAGCAAAGAGAAGCCCTTGTAGGACGGAACGAGTCGTTCCGAACGTCCCCCCTATCTCCTTTCCGATTCCCGGCGCTGTCAATTGATAAGAACATTGCTCTATGAGATCCGCTCTACCTGCGATATATCCTCCGCTTGAAACAAGTCCTCCGCCGGGATTTTTGATCAAACTTCCTGCAAAAATATCAACTCCCCAATGACCCGGCTCGCTGATCGAGGTAAACTCTCCATAGCAATTGTCAAACGCGATGATTGAAGACGGTGATTTTTCACGGATTAAAGATATCATTGCATCAATTTCTTCTTTCGTAAATCCGTTTCGAAAACTATATCCTTGAGAACGCTGGACGTAGACCATTTTGGGCTTCGTTACAAGTGCCTCGCCAATTTTTACCGGATCAAATCTGCCATCGGCTGTCAAATCGACCTGAGAATAGCGAATCCCACGTTCTGTCAATGTCGCACCATTTTTCTTATCGATCCCGATGACACTGTGAAGTGTATCATAAGGTGCTCCCGAGATGATCAATAGCTCGTCGCCGCTGCGAAGGCAGCCAAACAGCATCAGGCTAAGCGCGTGCGTTCCCGAGGCAATGGCAGGCCTCACCAGCGCATCTTCTGTTCCAAAGACCCTCGCATAGACCTCTTCTGTCGCCTCGCGTCCCGGGTCATCATAAGCATAGCCTGTATAAGAGTGGAAATGGATATCTCGAATTGCACAGTGATGAAATGCCTCCATCACTCGTAGCGTAGTCGCCTCTTTTACTCTTTTCAAATTCGAAAAGAGAGGCCTCAAGGCCTCTTCTTGTTCTTGTACCCAGGACTCCACGCGTTCGCTGATTCCGAAGATGTTATAGCTCATCTTCTTCTCCTTGAAGCCTGAGAGACCTGGAAGGAATGAGAGTGCTGATGGCGTGCTTGTAGATCAACTGCTGAGTCCCCTCAGAGTCAATTAATATCGTAAAATTGTCAAACCCCTTGACTTGGCCTCGAATCTGATAACCGCTGATCAAAAAAATCGTTACGGTAATTTTTTCTTTTCTTGCCGTATTCAGGAAATTGTCCTGGTAATTGATGGACTGCTTCATAATGACTCCTTTAAAATATCTGATATATGGCTGATAAGAGTCTCTATCGGCATTGTGCCGTCGAGTTCCTCTACGCAAGGATACTGATTTCGAATCCAGGTCAACTGTCGCTTGGCATACCGGCGCGTGCTGACAACGATGCTTGTCTCCAACTGAGAGAGGCTCATTTCTCCTTGCAGATAGCGGATGCATTCTCTATAACCTATACCCTTCATCGCCGGTTCTCTACCAGTGAACCCCGTCTCCAAGAGACCTTGAACTTCCTCTATAAGCCCTTCTTCGAGCATCCGTTTTGTCCGTCTTTCAATTCTCTCATGAAGGATCTCTCTCGGCTGGACCAGATGAAACAACATCATCGGAAGATTAGAGCGAGTTCGCTCGCTTTTGGGATGAACTTGCCTTGTCTGCCAAACTCGAAAGAGCCGATGGGGGTTTTCAATGTCGACTTGATCGAGTCCGCACACGCCTTCTTTTATTAATTGAGAAGCGATTTTTTCCGCTCCCAGTTCCTGTAAAAGTTGTGAAAATACGATCTCATTTTCACTTTTCTCTCGAAAGGAATAATCATAATAGAGGCTGCTTAGATACAAACCGGTTCCACCCACCAAAAGAGGAATATCTCCATCTCTAAAGACTTTCTCAATCGCTCTCAAGGCGTCCTTTTGATACAACGCCACACTGTATTCTTCATCGGGCTCTAAAAAATCAAACAGATGGTGCGCAACGCTCCGTCGTTGTCTTTGTGTCGGCTTCGCCGTTCCGATCGAGAGTCTTTTATAGATTTGCATCGAATCCATATTGATGATCTGAGCATGAATGGATTGAGCAAGAGAAACGGAGAGCTCTGTCTTGCCACTTGCGGTCGCACCGAAAATAACAACTATCTTAGATTCTTGCAAATCTCTTCTCCAATTCGCTCAATGAAAGTTTGATAAAGATTGGCCGGCCGTGAGGGCACGTCATCGGATCCTCCGTTTTCTTCAGCCCCTCTATGAGTTGGCGAACCTCCGCCTTCACGATGGCATCTCCGGCTTTAATGGCCGCTTTGCAGGCTTTACGCATCATCTCCTCGCGGGTAATATCGCTTCTGTCCGGGCTTCCCGCCAAATAGTCAAGCAAATACTGCTTTGCCTGAGCCTGCGTGAACACGTGAGGAATGCTTCGAATGATGAGTCTCTGTTCTCCAAACAACTCCGTTTCAAAGCCGCTCTCGTGAAGATCGTCGCGATATCGATTCCAAGCTTCGCGCTCTTGAGCTCCGACAGAGATCGTCATCGCAACGAGTAGCCCTTGGGAATGCAGCTCTCTTCTTTTATAGGCATCGGTAAAGGTTTCATAGAGTATTTTTTCATGAGCAGCATGTTGATCCATGATATACATTGAGTCTCGCCCTTCAAAGATCAAATAGGCGCTCTTGAAAGATCCGAGATAGTGAAGCTCGTCGAGAAAGGACTCGACAGGCACGATCGGCTCGCGAACCTGTTGGATGACTTCCTCTTGTTTCACCTGCTGTTCAAAGTAAGAAAAGCTGCTGAAATCAGGGGGATCCTCATCATCCGCGTCTTCCTCAATAAACGAAGTCTCAGGGCCCTTTTGATTAGAAACAGGAAGAGGAGGTATCGCTCTTTCCTGATAGAGATTTCTTCTCAATGCTTCGCGAAGTGGCTGAAGCAGTTCTTTTTCATAATAGAGCCTGACATGCTCCTTGCGAGGATGCAAATTGACATCGACTCCGCCGGGATTTGTAAAAATCCACATGACTGCCATCGGAAATCGTCTTGCCGGCAAAAGACCGTCATACGCCTTATTCAAGGTCTCTCTCAACTCAGGGTTCTCTACCAAGCGGCCGTTGACAAAGAAGATCATTCTCCTCCTATGCGGAAATGAATAGCCGAGTGAACTCTGCATTCCCTTGACCCGGAAGCTTTCCGTATTCATGGAAAACTCAATGAGATGTGTTAGAGCTTCTTCACCAAAGACAGATAAAATGGCCGCTGCCTCATTTTCGTCACCTCGAGTAGAAAAAAAACGTCTGTGATCGACTGTATAGGTGATAGCAATCTGTGGATTTCCAACGGCAAAGGCACTNACAAACTCCGTAATTCGACNTTCCAAAATCGATTGGCGCTTCTGAAAATTTCCGAGCACAGGAGTGTTGTAAAAAAGATCTTCTACGTCTATNCGTGTGCCCTTATCCCTGGCAATCCTCTGAAGNCTCAGGGCATTTCCCCCGTAGACCAACATCTCGAAGCCCTGCTGTTCTTGCTGTGAACGGCTCTGCAATGTGACCTTGCTGACGGCGGCAACCGAAGCTAACGCCTCTCCGCGAAATCCCATCGATTCAATCTCGTAGAGATCACTGACATTTCTGAGTTTGCTCGTCGCATGGCGTTCAAACACAAGTGGAGCGTCATCAAAAAAGATTCCCTCTCCGTCATCGACAATGCTGATTTTCTCAAGTCCACCTGAGCGGATCTCAATATCAATTCGTCGGGCGCCGGCATCGAGCGAGTTTTCTACGAGTTCTTTGATCACGCTCAGCGGTTCGGTGATCACCTCTCCTGCTGCAATTCGATTGGCAACTCGTTCACTCAGTCGTTCAATTCTCATCGTCTCTCCTCTTAAGTACTTCATTTAGAAGGTTCAGCGCTTCAAGAGGGGTGAGTTCTTCAATGCGGACATCATCAAGCAGATCCGCAAGCGGATCCGTCTGACTCTGAACTTCCTCTGCTTCATTCATCTCATGAATCTCATTTCTTTCAAGTCTCGAAAGAATCTCTCTGGCGCGAATCGTCAGATCCTCAGGAAGGCCTGCCATTTGGGCGGCTTCAATTCCATAGCTTCGCATGCTCTTTCCGGGGAGAATTTTGCGTAAAAACACGAGTTCTTTTCCAAGTTTTCTCAAGGTGATTCGATAATTCTTCACTCCCTTCAGCACATCTTCAAGCTGCGTCAACTCATGATAGTGAGTGGCAAACAGCGTGCGGGGATGGAGTTCGGTTCTCGTCAGATACTCCACTAATGCCCAAGCAATGCTTAAACCGTCAAATGTCGAAGTTCCCCGACCGACTTCATCGAGGATGACAAGAGATTCATTCGTACAATGTTGAAGAATATAGGAAAGTTCACTCATCTCCACCATAAATGTACTTGCACCCATTGCCAGATCGTCGCTTGCGCCGACTCGGGTGAAGATCGCATCACATATGGGGATCAATGCTTCACTCGCAGGCACAAAGGATCCGATCTGCGCCAGAAGAACGCTGAGGGCAACTTGACGAAGATAGGTGCTCTTGCCTGCCATATTTGGACCTGTCAGGATATAAAAGCGATTTTCCCGGTTCATGACAAGATCATTTCTGACAAAGCGATCTCTTCCGATCATCTTTTCTATGACCGGATGACGACTTTCGCGAAGAATGAATGTGTCGTCATGCGTCAGAGCGGGGCGAACGTAGTCTTCTTCTATCGCCAATTGAGCAAAAGATGACAAGACGTCGACCTTTGAAATGATGGCGGCCACTTCCAAGATGGCATTGGAATATCCCTTGAGCCACTTGATCAATTCGTCATAGATCTCTCTCTCCAGTTCATTTCTCTTTTCTTCAGCTCCGAGGATTTTCTCTTCTAAGGTCTTCAATTCTTCCGTAAAGTATCGCTCGCTTCCGCGAAGCGTCTGCTTCCTTATAAAATGATCCGGAACTAAATGTGAATAACTGTTGGTGACATCAAAGAAGTATCCGAATACACGATTGTATTTAATTTTTAAATTCTTTATTGAAGTAGCTTCTCTCTCCCTCTCCTCTAAAGATATGAGCATTTCTCCGGCGTGTTCCATGACAAAGACGGTTTCTTGAAGCTCTTCATTGTATTCAGAGCGGATATACCCGCCTTCTCTCGTCGTCGCAGCCGGGTCATCTAAGATCGTCTCATCGATTCTCTTCGTCACTTCTGAAAGCGTATCGGGAATGTCAACCAAGCCTATCGGAAGTGCCAAAAGGGCATCTACAATATCGGGAAGCTCCGAAAGGCTCCTGGAAAGAGACACGACTTCTTTGGGATTTAGCGTCGTGTAAACCAGCTTGGAAACGAGTCTTTCCAGATCTCCCACTTTTTTAAAGCTGTTTCTGAGCCTCGAGCGAATCCGTTCATCGCGAAAAAGAGAATCGACGACATTTTGTCTGTGCAAAATAGCATTGATGTCGCGCAGCGGTCTTTTCACCCACTGACGAAGAAGCCTCGCTCCCATAGGATTTGACGTGCGGTCAATCACCCAGATGAGAGATCCTCTCTTTTCTTTTGTGCGAAGAGTCTCAAAGAGCTCAAGATTATTGATCGCTGTGGGATCCAAAAGAAGATAGTCCTCGCGTGCATATACGGAAAAATCAAATCTAGTATCTACTTCAACGAGCTGAGTGCGCACAATATACTGAAGAAGTTCTCCCAATGTTCTTAGAAGAAGAGGCTCCATGGAAGAAAGATAGCTCTTCTCTAAAAACCTCGACGCCAATTCCGCCGCTTTTTCCCTCCGCATAAGGGAAGTCGAAAGCTCGGTAACATTTGCCGCGGCCTCCGGCAAAATTTCAGGCTGAGCCGTAATAATTTCACTCGGTGATAGAGTGCGGATTTCTTCTATCAGCTCTTTATGGGCATCTTCCCCTTCAAAAACAGTCGCTCTCATGAAAAAGGTCGAGATGTCGCAATAACAAAGCGCATAAGAACCCGACTCCGCCGCGACAGAAGCTAAATAGTTGTTTTCATCGCGGCTGAGCATCTGTGCGTCCGTTCGAGTACCGGCGGTGATAAGCTTCGTAATCTGCCTATCGACAAGACCTTTTGCAAACTTTGGATCTTCCATCTGCTCTGCCAAAGCGACGTTAAAGCCTTTTTCGACGAGCGTCTGAATATAGCCGTCGACTGAGTGATATGGAACGCCGCAGAGCGGCGCCTTCTCCCCTCCCCCGGCATTTCTCGATGTGAGAACAAGATCGAGCGCTTCGGAAGCGATGACGGCGTCTTCATAGAACATCTCATAGAAGTCCCCCAATCTATACATCAAAATGTAGTCGGGCACTTCTTCCTTTATCTGTAAATATTGAAGCATCATTGGGGTTAACTGACGAACGGGCTTACTCAATGACAACTCCTTCCAGTGAAAACTTTCGTGCGCGAGTCACTCGTACATGAACAAGTTTTCCGTACAAATCATCGGTCGATTCGAAGCGAATCAGATCGTTGTACGGGGTCCTTCCGCTCCATTTTCCCTCCGACTCACATGTATCGACGAGAACTTCATATACCTTTGCAACTTTTGCAGCATTTTTTGCAATCACTCCTTCGTTGAGCACCTCCAGCATCCGCTCAAATCTCATCTGTCTGATATCTTGTGGAGTCGTGTTTTCCCAAGAGGCGGCCGGTGTTCCCTCTCTTGGTGAATAAAGGAAAGTAAATGCACTGTCATACCCTACTTCACGGATAAGATCAATGGTGTCGATCACATCCTGCTCTTCTTCTCCGGGAAATCCCATAATAATATCAGTCGTTAGAGAAATATCCGGAATGGAGCGTCGAAGTCTGCGGACCAACGCAAGATACTGATCTCGTGAATATTTTCTATTCATTTTCTTTAAGATTCGATCGGAACCGCTCTGTACGGGAAGATGAAGCGACGGCATGACATTTTTACATCTTGCCATGACGTCGATCAAGCGATCACTTAAATCTTTCGGATGACTCGTCATGAAGCGGATGCGCCACAGTCCCTCGATCGCGGATACTCTTTCAAGAAGCGAGGCAAAGTCGATATCTTCATCGAGCCCTTTGCCATATGAGTTGACATTTTGCCCGAGGAGCATCACCTCTCGATACCCCTGATCGACAAGTTCATGTATTTCTTTTAGGATATCTACACTTCTTCTCGATCGCTCTCTACCTCTTGTATAGGGAACAATACAATAGCTGCAGAAATTGTCACATCCCTCCATAATACTGACAAGTGCGCGCATACCCTCTATTCGGTCTTTGTCAATCCCCTCGACAACTGAATACTCTCCCGTGTCTCTCATAAAGACTCTATCTACTTCCTTGTTTATCAGCTTCAACAGAAGAGACGGGAGGCGATAAAGATGATAAGGGCCAAAAGCAAGCGAGACATAGGGAAAGGTTTGGCGGAGCGTCTGCTGCACTTTTGGAAGCTCTGCCATGCAACCGCACAGACCGATGATGACGTCTCTGCTCTTCTCCTTAAGTGCCTTCAATCTTCCTATATTTCCAAATACTCGCTGGTGTGCATTTTCTCTGACGGCGCAAGTGTTAAAGAGTATTAAATCGGCCTCTTCGGGTTCTTGTGCCTGTTCATACCCCATAGCATGGAGGATTCCCCTAAGAAGTTGTGCGTCATGATCATTCATCTGACAACCGAAAGTACGCAAGTAATAGCGCTGTCCGCCTCTGGCTTTTGTCCATTCATGGACACTTTCAATAGCTTTTTGTTCATTTATATCTTCGGTAAAAAGAATTCGCATAGTTTCTCCAAAAGGACAATTTGTACTGATTATATCACACAGAAAGCGTCTTATCTTTGCAAGCCGTTCGTCGAAATTAAAAAAGCAACTCTCCGGTTGCTCTGTAATTAAAAAAAAGCCGATCATTTTGATCGGCCTTTAAAACTATTCTTTCATGCTGAGCTTGATGCGTCTCTCTTCTTTGTCGATGTCGAGAATCTTGACGACGACTTCTTCGCCTATGCTCAGGACATCAGAGGGAACTTCGACGCGATCTTCAGAAATCTGTGAAACGTGAATCAGTCCTTCAAGTCCGGGCTCGAGCTCTAAAAACGCACCGAAGTCCGTAAGAGATACGATCTTGCCGTCATATCTTTCTCCGACGGTATAATGATCATCAATGACTTCCCATGGATCCGGCTTCATTTGTTTGAGGGAAAGAGAGATCTTATTGGCTTCAGGATCAAAATCTATGACTTTGAAGTCCAATTCTTCATTCGCCTTCAGGACATCCGTGGGCTTGGCCACTTTGCCCCATTGAATCTCCGATACATGCACCAGCCCGTCTGTCGGCCCGAGATCGACAAATGCCCCGTAAGGCGTGAAACGGCGGACAGTGCCTCTGATAATCTGGTCCTTCTCGATGGTTTCCCAGAAAGCTTTGAGCTCTTCCGCTTTATCCTTTTCAAGGAAATCCTTTCGCGAGAGCACGATCTGATTTCTTCTTCGATCAAAGTCGAGGAAGGCAACTTCATAGGTGTTTCCGACAAACTGGGAGAGATCTCGAACAAAACCTATATCAACGTGAGATGCAGGGATAAACGCCCGTATGTCATTATAATACGCGGACAATCCTCCCTTGACGACATCCGTCACTTTGACGGAGATCATCTCTCCGGCTTTAAATTTTTCTTCCAGGGTCTCCCAATCCTGGCGTGAACGCAATCGCTTGCTCGAGAGCAGTACGTCCCCTTCTCCATTATCCCTTTTCAGGACAAGGACGTCGATCTCCTGATCCTGCTCATAGAGTTGATCCAGGGGAATATCGTCGGGATTGCTGATCTCGGAAGCCGGCAGTATACCGTCAGCTTTATATCCGATATTAACGATGACGGCATCTTCTCTGATCATGACCACTTTGCCTTTAAGAATCTCGTTTTTCTTCGGGGCGCTAAAGTCTTGCTGATCAAGCATATCTTTCATTGACAGGTTTTCCATAGATTCGTGTTGCTCCTTACCATAGTTTTTGAACACCTCAACCGCCTCCTGAATCAGCCAGGTAGGCGTAGATGCTCCGGCGGTTATTCCAATGATACCATATTCTGTAATAAGATTTCCATTAATTTCTTCCGATTTTTCAAAATGTTTGACATTTTTATTGTTTTCTTTACAAATTTCAACTAACTTAACTGTGTTGCTGCTTTTTTTTGACCCCAGGACAATCATGAGGTCAACCTCTTTTGCAAGTTCGGAAGCTGCATGTTGCCTTTCGGCTGTTGCCGGACAGATCGTATTTATTGCTAAGAGGTTTGGTCTTTTTATTTGTAATACGGACTCCGCATTTTCCCAAAATGAATTCGTCAGCGTCGTCTGCGCGATCAGTATCGTCAGATCATCGCCTGACACAACAGACTCGACCGCACTCATGTCCTTAAGAACATGAGTATGCTCATTCCCCCATGCGACGCTTCCCGAGACTTCCGGGTGGAGTGGATCTCCAAGGATGAAAATCTCTCTGCCTTCATTACTATATTTTTGTATTAAATTGTGAAGTCTTTTGACGTATGGACATGTCGTATCGACAATCCTGAGACCTTTATCTTCGATGGCTGAATAGATCCCCGGGCCTGCGCCGTGCGATCGTATGATGACGGGACGATCATCTTTTATTTCATCAACCGTATCCACACAAATCAATCCTTGCTCTTTAAGCCTGTCCATCACAGATTGATTGTGAATAATGCTCCCCAGACTATAAAGAGGCCCTTTTTCCAGCTCTTGAACGGCCATGTTTACTGCGCGATCGACCCCAAAACAGAAACCGGCGTGGGCTGCCAATCTAATTTCCATAGTCAATATGTTCCCTTAATGTGTCATAGATCTGTGTCATAATGTCATTGCTGATAATAGAATAGGTCTGAGAGTTCATCTTTTCATAGCCGAAGTCTCCCACTTTCACCATCGGATGATAAATCAATTTCACCGTCGTAAAAGGCTTAAAACTGGCGGCAATCGTGACCGGAAGAATCCGAACCCTCGCCTTTCTGGCAATCAAAACGGCGCCGGGTTTGGCCTCAAGCTGAAAAGCTGTCCGATTCCTCGTGCCTTCAGAAAAAATAAGCAAGCTTCTCTTTTTTAAAATCTCAATACTAGCTCGGATTGCCCGGATGTCATCAGCTTCTCGGTCAACCGGCTCAACATAAAGAGCGCGTAAAATGATGCGAAACAGCGGATTGTTAAAGAGCTCCGCTTTTGCCATGGCCGTCGCATCACCCGGATAACAAGTCGAAATCAAAAAGGGATCCAGTACATGCGAATGATTAGCGATGATGACGACCGATTCATCCGTCGGCAAGTTTTCCTCTCCATAGATTTCTACATTCCAAATAAGTCGAAACAAAAAGGCGATCAATTTTCTAAGAAATATGTTCAACGTTTTTCCTCCACTAACCGCAGAATCGTTTCCAATACCTCATCAAAACTCATCTCGGTAGTATCAATGAGCATCGCATCTTCAGCAACTTTTAAGGGGGCAATTTCTCTCTGCGAGTCCACTTGATCGCGCCTCTGTATATCGGCTAAGATCTCGGGGTAATCATCCAGCCTTCCACTCTGAAGGGTTCGACGCATGGCGCGAACGTCTTCGGATGCATCTAAAAATATCTTTACTTCCGCCCGGGGAAGGACGACGGTTGCAATATCGCGCCCATCCATAATAACATCTTGTTGATCAGCCATCTGCCGCTGTTTAAACAGAAGCCAGTCGCGAACGGTTCTTAACTGGGAATAATAAGACACCTCTCTGTCGATTTCCTCTGTTCGCAGCTCATCGGTCAGCTCTCTTCCCTCAATCTCAACTCCTTGAGGAATCATCCTCAGTTCAAGCCCGCGAATGCGCTCTTCTATACACTTCTCGTCGCGTACCCCTTCTTCACTTAATATGACACTGAGAGCCCGAAACATCGCTCCTGTATCGAGATGGATAAATCCGAGCTTTTCAGCGAGCGCTTTGGCGATACTCGTCTTTCCTGATCCCGCAGGTCCGTCTATGGCAATTTGCATATACTTCCTCCGAAATTCATTATAGCAAACAGGCTGAAAAGAAAAAAGGGAGCGATCGCTCCCTATCCATCATAGTATGTATCGTATTGCTTCCAGAGTTCTTCTAAATTTTGAAGCCGTTCAGACGCCTCCTCATAATTTTCATATGCGATGGCGGTGACAAGGGCGTTGATAAGCGACATCGATGCCGTATGAGAGTCAATAAAGGAATCGAAAGAATAGCTTGCATAGAGCTCATAAGCGGCGTATTGGACGATTGGAGCATCCTGCGCATCCGTAACGGCAAGAATCGCAATCCCCTTGCTGTGGACAAGTTTTGCCAGCTCCAATGTTCGATTTGTGTATCGAGGAAAATTGATGATGACAACAAGATCTTCCTCCATCAGATGATTGAGCTGCTCATAAATTTCGTTGACTCCATGATGAGTGGCGTGGACATCCGGATGGAAAAAATTCAAATAGTAGACCAGATAGTCGGCAATGATTTTTGACGAGCGATTGGCAATGACGTAGATTCGCTTGCTTTTCATCAGCGCCTTTGCAATCATCTGCACATTTTTTATATTCAGCGATTCATGAGTTGAGCGAATATCCTGAACATCGCGCGCAAAAGAATTTCGTATATTATCCTCAAGAGATTGGGGCTCCTTTTTTATGGTCAAGCGTTGTTTTGTCGTCATGACGTTTTTAATCGAGACCCTGAGGTGCTCTTGAAGCTTTGGAAAGCCCTTGTATCCAACAGTGACGGCAAATCGCACGACTGTCGATTCGCTGATTCCGAGTCTTTGTGCAAGCTTCTTAGCCGTCATGAAAACGGCCTGATCATAATTGTACAAATAATAATCGGCAATCCGCTTCTGAGACTTGCTGAGCGAAGGATAGGCAGCCTCAATGATTTCAAATACATTTTTTTCATGCATCTCTGTTCACCAATTTGATTCCTTCGTGGAATGCTCTTTTATTAAGCCCCTCACTTTCTTTGGGAACCCGGGAGAGGATCGCTTTTAGAAGCTCTTCTTGCGAGAATATATCTGTGAGAGCACTGATCACGCCGAGAGTGATTATATTGGCTGTAATAGGCTTGCCCAATTTCGTTCTTGCTGTCTCGATGATCGGATAGACAAAGATATTCTTCGTTCCGAGATGATCAGGTATGTCGATTCCACTGTCGAAAATAGCTACACTCGACTCCTTCAGACCATGCCCATGTTTATCGGCGCTGTCTTGCGTGATAGAAATGAAAAAATCCGGCTCGCGGACGACCGGAAAATCAATCGTCTCCTCGCTTAAAATCACATCGCATTTGCTGGCTCCACCTCTGGCTTCGGGTCCGTAGCTTTGTGATTGCAGCACTTCAAGTCCTTTTGCCACCCCGGCCTCCGCTAAGATAATGCCCATGAGAATGACGCCCTGACCTCCGCTTCCACTCAGGCGGAACTCCTTATACATTGGTCTCTCCCTTCAGATCTGCGATGATTCTATCAAACTCTTCAATGTACTCGGGGAGAATCTTATTGACAAACTCGCCATACACCTTCTTCCCTTGACGTTGTTCCTCCGGCATCTTTTCATAATTCGTATTGAGGACATAGTCCTCCTTTAACCTTTGCATCATCTCCACCGCAGATCCAGACCGGTTCTGTCGACCATAGTATGTCGGACATATGCAAATCGTCTCAACGACCCCAAATCCCTTATGCGCTATGGCATTTTTATAGTATTTAATCAGCGGGTTGACATGGTATGCTGTTGCTCTTGCTACATACGTCGCGCCGGCACCCTCGGCAAGCTTTACCAGGTCAAATGGCTGTTCGACAACTCCGTACGGAGCTGTCGTCCCTTTTGCATGTTGCGGGGTTGAAGGCGAGGCTTGTCCGCCCGTCATGCCGTAGATGCTGTTGTTGAAGACCAGCAAAGTCAGGTCGATATTGCGCCTTGCCGCGTGGATGAGATGATTTCCACCAATAGCACTGGCGTCACCGTCTCCGGAGATGACGATCACTTCAAGTTCAGGATTGGCAAGTTTTACTCCGGTTGCAAATGCAAGGGCGCGACCGTGTGTCGTATGAATCGTATTGAAGTCGAGATAGCCGACGGCACGCGAAGAACAGCCTATTCCCGAGACGATCACTGTCTTATCCTTATCGAGCCCGAGCTCATCGACGGCTGCACAGAGGGCGCGTGTGGCGATTCCCAAGCTGCAGCCGGGGCACCATAAATGAGGTAAGTTATCTGTACGAAAATATTTTTCAACAAGTTTGCTGCTTCTCATTTGAGAATCTCCTTTGCTCTCTCTGATACTTCTTCAGGGAGCAATATGGCGGAATTGCCTCGCCCGAGATGAGAGACGGGCACTTTACCTTGTACAATTCGCTCTATTTCACAGACATACTGACCTCGGTTCATCTCCGCAACGACAATATGCTTCACTCGATCCGCCAATGCTTTAATTTGCTTTACCGGAGAAGGCCAAATCGTGACGGCTCGGAACATGCCGACTTTATATCCCTCTTTTCGCAGTTTCTTTATCGCGGCCATGACAGATCGAGAAGTCGAACCGAATGTGACAAATGCCAGATCCGCATCTTCCAGTTCGTATTCCTCATACGTCACAATATCTTCTACATGATCATAGATCTTAGAGAATAAACGATCAGAACTCTCCTGCGCATTGGCGGCGGAATTAGAAGGAAAGCCTGTTTCTGAATGAAAAAGACCGGACATGTTGTATCGAAATCCCCTTCCATATGCAGGCATTCTCGGTACAATCTCACCCGGTTCTATCCTATAAGGCACATATTCCTCTCCGTATGCAGGTTGAATTCGGTCATAAATTTCAATTTCTCCCGGCTTTGCCAATACAATGGCCTCGCGAGAATGGCCAATTGTCTCATCCGTCAATAAGATAACGGGGGTTCTGTACTTTTCGGCTAAATTAAAAGCTCGCACCGTGAGAAAAAATGTCTCTCGGACCGAATTCGGGCTCAGCGCTATTATTGGATAATCTCCATGAGAGCCGTATCGAGCCTGCATAATATCCGCCTGTGAACTGGCGGTCGGAAGACCCGTGGAAGGACCGACACGCATGACATTGACGATGACAAGGGGCACTTCCGTCATGGCTGCATAGCCAATGTTTTCCTGTTTTAAGCTAAATCCCGGTCCGCTGGTGGCCGTCATGGACTTGACACCGGCAACCGAAGCACCGATAGCGGCGGCAATCCCGCTGATTTCATCTTCCATCTGAATAAATCGGCCCCCCAGCAGAGGAAGCCTTTGCGCGCTGATCTCAGCGATCTCAGTAGAAGGAGTAATCGGATACCCCGAATAAAAGCGCATTCCTGCATAGAGTGCTCCCTCCACACACGCTCTGTTTCCCTGCATCAGGATCCGATTACTCATCGCTTCCCTCCTGTAAAAAAATAGCGTAATCAGGACAACGCAGCTCACACTGACCACAATGAATACAAGCCTGTGGATCTGTGATGCTGACCTTGTCATCTGTGTCAATAAAGAGAATATGAACCGGACAAAATGCAACGCAGATGCCGCAGCCTTTACACCACTCCCTTTTCTGTAAAAGCATTTTTTTTTGCTTCAACTTGCCCCCCTAATTAAGAATAATTGTAGCACTATATCCACAAAATGCAATTCGAATTGCAGTCTTTGCATCTTATTTTAATATGCAATTTTTTTTTCATTTTATACTTTTACGATTCACAATGAAAAATCTCATATCGATCAGAAAACACTGACACTGAAATAGATTTCATGCTATATATTAATAAACAGTGAATCGGGAGGCGTCATGAAGATATACGTCGATTTAAACTCTGATATGGGAGAAGGTTTTGCTGATTACAAGCTTGGAGAAGACGCAGCGCTACTTGACATAGTGACATCGGCAAATATAGCGTGCGGATGGCATGCGGGGGATCCGCTCATCATGAATACAACCGTAAAAGAAGCCCTGAGAAAAGGGGTCGCCGTCGGAGCGCATCCCGGATTCCCGGATTTGATGGGTTTTGGCAGGCGATCACTCGACGTCTCGCCAAAAGAAGCCGCTCTCTACACTCTCTACCAGACGGGAGCGCTTTCTGCATTTAGTTCCTTGCACGGTGGAGAACTTCAGCATATTAAGCTTCATGGGGCACTTTATAATATGGCCAGTGTATCCGAACCTCTGTCCGAAGCCATCACAGATGCCGTTCAAGCTTGGAATCCTTCCATTATCCTAATGGGACTCAGCGGAAGCCTTTTTCTTAAAAAAGCCGAAGAAAAAGGCCTGAAGACGGCTCATGAAGTCTTTGCCGATCGTGCGTATAACCGAGACGGGACGCTTGTCAGCAGAAAACAGCCCGGCGCCCTGATCACCGATCCCAAAGCAGCCGTCGAAAGAGTTTTGCAAATGGTGCTTGAGAAAAAAGTAAGAGCGGTCACAGGAGAGTTGATTCCGATTCAAGCTGACAGTATCTGTGTCCACGGAGACAATCCGGAAGCTCTCCGTCTAGCCGAAACGATTCGATCACAACTTGAAAACAGCGGAATCCGCGTTCAACCGCTGCACACATTTCTCTGATGAACTACGAGGTTATGCATGCTTTATAGTCAGGCCGTTTTTCGCACCGCAGGAGATCGATCCATTGTCATGGAGTTTGCCAACGCGATTGATCCGTATGTCCTTTCAAAGATCCGCTCCATGGCAGCTGCTGTTGAAGATCAACCGGATCTCTTCATCGAGGAGATACTGCCGACTTACTGCTCTCTTCAATTCTTCTTCTGTCCCCTTTTGACGACACCCGACGTTTTAAGGAACAAACTTCGAGAGATCGAAAAATCCCTCCCGCCCTCGTCATCGGTTCGCCATCGTCGGGTTGAGATTCCCATTCTCTATGGAGGAGACGCCGGAGCCGATCTTCCATTTGTCGCCAAGCACAATGGCCTGAGTCAGAAAGAAGTCATCGACATTCACAGTCATGGAGACTATCTCGTCTACATGCTCGGCTTCACGCCGGGCTTTGCCTATATGGGGGGAATGGACAAAAGAATCTCCACGCCCAGATTGATGCAACCACGAATAAAGATACCGGCGGGATCATGCGGTATAGCCGGAGATCAAACAGGCATCTATCCCATCGATTCACCCGGAGGCTGGCAGTTGATCGGCAAAACTCCACTCAAACTGTTCGACCCCTTTTCCGATCACCCGGTTTTGCTTCAGGCAGGAGATAAGATTTGTTTTGTTCCCATCGATGAAGATGAATTCCATCATATCATCCACCTAACGGAAGCAGGCATATATATTCCTTCCATCAGTGAGGAGCAAACGCCATGAAACATGAAATATACATTCTCCACGGAGGACTCCTTTCCACCATTCAAGACAGAGGGCGTTTCGGCTTTATGAAGGTCGGCGTGAGTCCGGCGGGAGCAATGGACTTGTTCAGCTTGAGCATAGCCAATCTCCTTGTAGGAAACAATCTCGGCGAGGCTGTACTCGAGACGATGTATGCCGGAGTGCAAATTGAATTCGGTTGCGATGAAACGATCGCCATAACCGGCGCATCTTCCGCTGCTTATATAAATGAATCTGAAGTTCCGCTCTGGCAGAGTTTGGAAGTCAAAAAAGGGGATGTGTTACATATAAAGTCCCCTTCTACCGGCATATTCAACTACATTGCCTTTAGCAGAGGTATAGCCATTCCTAAAATTATGGGTTCAAAATCGACACATCTGCGCAGCGGCATCGGAGGATGGAAAGGGAGGGCCATTCAAGCAGGGGACGCAATCCCTCTTGGAGAAAAGATGAAATCATCGCCCGATCTGATGCTCCGAAAAGAAAAGAGACCGGTGTACACGAAGGAGAAGACCTTGCGTGTCGTACTCGGACCACAGGATGATCATTTTACGGAAGAGGGAGTGCAGACTTTCCTTCGCTCCCCCTATACCATCACTGCACAATCTGACCGAATGGGTTATCGCCTGGAGGGGCCTCCTATCACCCATAAAACGTCAGCCGACGTCATCTCCGACGGAAGCGCCCACGGTTCTATTCAAGTTCCCGGAAGCGCACAACCAATCGTCCTTCTCAGCGATCGGGGAACAACCGGGGGATACGCAAAAATAGCGACGCTCATCGCCGAGGACATTTGTACTCTCTCGCAGATGACACCCGGCTCTACGGTCTTTTTTACCACTGTCACTGAGCAAGAGGCCAACCGATTATTTCGTCAATTCATAACAGAAACAGAAAAATCTCTGACTTCCATCAGAGATCCGAAACAAAAACAACTCGTCATTACAGTAGCAGGCAAGGAGTACTCCATCAAAATCAAGAAACTCGACTAAAATGCCTCTACCGGAGTTTTGCCAATTCTTCTTTTGTCAACTCTCTCCACTCTCCCGGATTTAAACCTTTGAGAGTGATGCCGGCAATCTCCGTTCTCAGGAGCCTCTCTACCTTAACAGAGAATAGATCCATCATCTTGCGAATCTGACGATTTCTCCCTTCAAAAAGCCGGATTCGATAGAATTTCTTTCCGGCCTCTTCGATTTGAAGAGGTCTTGTCTTGTATCCGTCAATGACGACCCCCTGCTTCATGGCTTGCATTTCTTCCGCCAAAAGAGCCCTGTTCGTGTGTACTTCATAGAGTTTCGAGTGATGATAGCGCGGATGAGTCAGTTGAAGCGCAAGATCTCCGTCATTGGTGACCAGAAGCAGTCCCTCTGATAGATAGTCGAGCCTTCCAACCGGATACAATCTCCCCATATTTAAAAAATAATCGGATACGGTCTTACGCCCTCTGGTATCACGAGTGCTGCTGATCACTCCTTTCGGCTTATAGAAGGCGTATGTCCTCGTATCCAATGCAACTGAGGGAATCAGCTCTCCTCGGACATGGATCCGGTCGCCTTCATTGACAATGTATCCCATCTGCGTCATCGTCTCGCCGTTGACACTGACAAGGCCTTCTCGGATCATTTCTTCAGCTTTCCTGCGCGATGCCACTCCTCGATGAGCGAGATACTTTTGCAGCCTCATCGATCGACCTCCGGCAAATCATTCAGCGAAGAAAGTGAGAAATCTCGAAGAAATTTCTCCGTCGTTGTATATAATTTTGGATTTCCGATCACATCGAGGGTTGCTTTTGCCTCAATGAGGCCTCGATCCTGAAGAAGTCGCAGGGAATAATCACTGCTGACTCCTCGGATATGGTCGATTTGCGCTCTTGTGATCGGTTGATCATAGGCAATGATAGAGAGAACTTCAAGCGTAGCCGCTCCATATCCCTTTGTCCGCGACGAATCGAAAAGAGCTGATATAAGTTCGTCGTAGCGATCATTAATGGCAAGCTGCACTTTATTTCCGAAGCGTCTGAGCTCAAGTCCGCTCTTCATGTCAATATATTCTTGCTCGAGCGCCTCTAGAAGATCATTGAGTTCTTTCGTCTGAACCTGAATAAGAGAAGCTAATCGGGAGAGACTGACAGGTTCTCTGGCTGCCAGGAGGATCGTCTCGACGGCGCGCCTTTGATTCATCGTGACCTCTTTTCTATGGTGATTTCTGAAAAAAGCTCCGGCTGGCTCAAATGGATTCGCTGGTCCTGCTGGAGTTTAAGCAGAGCAAGAAAACTCGCCACCCATTCCCCTTTTGGAGCCGATGCGCTCAACAGGGAAGAGAACTGAACCGTCGAAATATACGTAAGAAGTTGCAGGATATCTCTTTGTTTGAGCGAGACGGAATAGTTTCTCTTTGTAAAGCGTTCAAAAGATTTTGGTGCATGCTCGGAAAATCGTTCCATCGAGCGCAGCGCCCGACTATAGGCTTCCGAGAGGATCGCCGGATCCATCAATAGAGGCTTTTCATCGAAAGAAGGTAACTCCAATAGGAATTCCTCACTAAAAAGTCTCTGAGGCTCGTGGAGATCAAACAATAGCTCGCGGGCAACCTTAACTCTCCTGTAGGTGAGAAGGCGCTCCAGCAATTGCGCCCGAGGGTCTTCATCCTGGGAATAAACGGGTTTAAGCTGATGGTCGGGTAGAAGCATGCGAGATTTAATCTCGAGAAGCTCCGTCGCCAAAAGCAAAAACTCCGCTGCAGACTGAGGATCAAGCTCTTCAAGCTCCAGCCTGCGCAGATATTGTTCGGTGATTCGATGAATCGGGATATTGTAGATATCGATCTCCTCCTGTTCAATCAGTCGCAACAGGAGATCGAGCGGCCCTTCAAAAGTCGATAGTCGTATAGCTAATTCACTCATGAACCGATTATAACATGGAAAATGTGCCCTGCCGAACATTGCAGAGCACATAGAAAAGATTTGCATTTTCTATTTTGAAGGATGAAAGACGATGGAATCCTCTTCTCGGCAGACGACTCCTTTGATCAGCGGCGATCTTTCCTTCCGCTCTCCAAGGATGAACGCTACTTCGAGATAATCAAGCACTTCTTGTATCCTGTTTTCCCTTTTTGAGAAGATGGAAGCGAGAATGTCGCCTTCTTCCACTCTCTCTCCTTCTTGAACATGAAGCAAAATGCCGGCAGTCGGATCGATGCAGTCGGCCTTTGTCTGCCTTCCGGCTCCACAGATGAGTGCCGCCTTTGCCACGGGAAGAGAGTGAATTCTCTCCACATAGCCTGAACTCCGTGCCCGATAGACGCCAACTTCCTTTTCAACGGGAAGCGAGTCGATATCTCCTCCCTGAAAACGGATAAAATCCAAGAACTTCTCATAGGCGGCGCCCGAGTCAATGAGATCCAGCAGTCGGCATTGAGCCTCCGTCTCATCTCTGCACTTTCCACTCATTAGAAGACCGTGAATGGCCAGCTGCACACAGAGTTCTTGAAGATCAGCCGGCCCTTTTCCCTGCAGTGTCAAAGCAGCTTCTCGAACTTCCAGACTGTTTCCTACGGCTTTTCCAAGAGGTGTCTCCATGCTGCTGATGAGCGCTCTTGTTTGTTTTGAGTTCTTCTCTCCGATGTCGACGAGGATTTTCGAGAGCTCGATTGCATCTTCTGCCGTCTTCATAAATGCACCCTCTCCGAATTTCACGTCAAGAAGAATCCCGTCTGCACCGACAGCCAGTTTTTTACTCATGATACTGCTGGCAATAAGCGACGGATGGTCAACCGTCGCTGTGACATCTCGTAGAGCGTACAGCGCTTTATCGGCGGGCGCAAGATCTCCGGAGGCCGAGAGAATGCCCACTCCGATTTGGCGAAGCTGATCGAGAAATTCCTCCATCGCAAGCTCTGTTTGAAAGCCCGGAATCGACTCCAGTTTATCAATCGTTCCACCGGTATGACCGAGGCCTCTTCCGCTCAATTTCGGCACGACAATGCCTGCCGCAGCAAGCAGTGGCGCAAGGACGAGAGACGTCTTGTCCCCCACCCCGCCTGTCGAATGCTTGTCCAGGGTAAATCCGCCTATTCCCGAGAGATCAAGCATGTCGCCGGAGAGAAGCATCTGCCTTGTCAACTCCACTGTTTCATCCGGAGACAATCCGTTAATAAAGGCGGCCATGAGAAAGGCACTTGCCTGATAGTCCGGAATTTCTCCCCGCGTAAATCCCTGGATGAAATAAGCAATTTCCGCTTGACTCAGCGGTTGAGATTCTCTTTTTTTATAAAGTATATCGTACATATTCATTTCTGCAGGGCCTCCCCGAACCCGGTGCCTCTTACTCCAAGATGCTGCGCCACTGTTTCCCCTACATGATAGAAGCCGGAGCGCGTACCGAAATTTCGAGGTTGAATACCTTGTCGATAGATGAGAAGCGGAACCATCTCTCTTGTATGATCTGTTCCCCGAAAGCCGGGATCATTGCCGTGATCAGCCGTGAGAAGGAGCAGATCGTCTTCTCTTAAACTCTCAATCAGTTCTCCCAACTGCAGATCAAAGGCTTCCAGCGCTTGCTTATATCCGAACACATCTCTGCGATGACCGTACATCGCATCGAAGTCGACGAGATTCGTAAAGAGAAGGCCTTCAAAATTATTTTTCAACAGCTCTATTGTCTTTTTCATTCCGTCATCATTGTTCTTGGTATGCACGGCTCGTGTGATTCCCGATCCATTGAAAATATCTTCAATCTTACCGATTCCGATAACTTCCTTCCCGGCTTCTTTGAGAATATCGAGAACCGTTGGAGAAAAAGGTGTAAGAGAATAGTCTCTGCGATTGGCGGTGCGCACAAGACGTCCGGACTCTCCAATATATGGGCGGGCAATGACGCGTGCAACTGCATGCGGACCCGTGAGAATACGGCGAGCCTTCCGGCAGGCTTCATAGAGCTCTTCAATCGGTATCAGCTCCTCATGAGCTGCAATCTGAAAGACGGAATCGCTTGATGTGTAGACGATCCAATCGCCACTTTCTCTCTGCTTGTGGAAGTAATCTCGGATGACTTCCGTTCCGGAATAGGGTCTATTGCACAGAACTCCTCTTCCCGTCTCTTCCATAAAGCTCTGTAGGACTTCTTGCGGAAAGCCCTCCGGATACGTAGGAAAGGGCGTTTTCACAGGAACGCCCATGAGCTCCCAATGTCCAATGGTCGTGTCTTTTCCTTTTGAAACGGAAAACAATCTTCCATATATTCCAATCGGATCGACGTCGCTCTTCGCGTCGACCCCTTCGATATGAAAAAGCCCGAGTTTTTTGAGATGAGGAATGTGGATCGACGGATATTCATTGAGTATGGTTCCCAAGGTATTGGCACCCTCGTCTGAAAACTGTTGCGCATCCGGCGCATGGCCTACCCCGAGTGAATCTAATATGATGACGATCGCTCTTTTCATTCGTCCTCCTTCGCCTGTCGAATCATCTCTTCTGCATGGCGTACGGCGCTCTCGCTTATGACCGGACTCAGCATCAACGCCAACCGGTGCAAATGCTCTTTGTCATTGAGCGCTTTAATCTGTGTACTGCTTCCGGTTTTTTCAATATGGTAGTGATGGTCGGCAAAACTGACGATGTGGGGCTGGTGTGTGATCGCTATGATCTGCTTGTCCTTGGAGAGCTTCTTTAAGAGTTTTCCTGCCTCATACGCCGTTTTTCCTGAGATGCCTGCATCGATTTCGTCAAAAATCATCGTTCGCGTCGTATCATCTTTTCCAAAGACGGCCTTCAACGCCAACATGAATCGTGAAAGCTCTCCTCCGGAAAGAACTTGCGAGAAAGGCTTTAATGGTCCACGATTGATGGAGGCAAGCATCTCAAGCCTCTCGTCTCCCTTGAGATGGATCCTGCCGTCTCTTATCGGCTCAAATTTTATATCGATCTCTGCGCCTTTAAGTTGGATTTGCTCAAGAAGCGGAATCATCTGAGACCGAAGTTCGTAAAAAGACGTTCTTCTCACCTCGCTCAACTCTGAGGAGATATGCAGATATCTCCTGTAGCCTTCTTCACGCCTCTCGTCTAATTTTTCTATTGTACTCTCGATAGATTCCTGCTCATCGAGAATTTTTTCCAGATCTTGAAGGCGTTCGTAGAGCTCGGGTAGTTCCAATCGATACTTTCTTTTTGCGGCAAACAACTCTGCATATCGCTCTTCGATCTGCGCCGCTCGGTACGGCATTTCTTCCAGCTTTGCCATATGTGTCTGCACGCTATATGAAATATCCTCGAGCTCAAGACGAAGACTCTCAGTCCTCTCAAGATACTCGCGAAAATCATCCCCCAATGTTTCCAGGACGTTCTCAAGTTCGACGAGATTTTGAGTGGAAGAGGCATCGACGGCTCTCTGAAGCAAACGCATTCTCTCTTCCAAGTTCTTCAACTCAGAAAACTCACGCTCCGTCTGCGCATCTGCTTCCGGATCGAGATGAAGCGATTTCAGCTCATCTCGTTCGAATTTTATGGAGCGTGTATCAAGTGAAGCTCGTTCTGCCCATTTCTGCTTTTCTCGCAGAATCTCTTCATCTTGTCTGTAAATCTTTTCAATCTCGGACAAAAGGAAGTCCGCTTTCCCTTCAGAAAAACGATCCAAAACATCCCTTTGAGAAGAGGGATGCAACAGCAGCGAGTCTTCTTTCTGTGCATAGATATCCAGCATGGGGGCAAGGGAAGATCGGATCTGCGGCAATGTCGTCACGACCCCTTGAAGGCGCGAAAGAGATTTGCCGCTGGGAAAGAGCTCTCGAAGGATGCTGAGAATCTCATTGTCTGTCTCAAGCACCAACTCAAAGCTTGCCTTCTCATCGGGAAGTCGAAGATTGCTTTTCGAAGCCGGAGAACCGAGCGCGATGCGGATTCCCTCTAAAAGGATGGACTTCCCTGCTCCCGTTTCGCCTGTGATGACACTGAAGCCGGGCGAGAAAGAAAGGTGAATGTCTTCAATGAGGATAAAATTTCGGATACTCAGTTCAAGGAGCATAGATGACCTCCGCCAAAAGAGACAGCTTATATTTTAAATGGATACCCAAAGAACGGGAAAAGAGGACGCTCAATTGAGACATTCCACATCTGTACAAATGAAGCAATTGACTAAGATATGCGCTCAACCAGATGATCAATCACTTTTTCATCTATCTCTTGAAAAGGTGCCATTTCAATATATGCTAAGAATTCCGTGTTTCCTTTATTCCCTTTAATCGGCGATACATCGAGTCCGATGCAGCGCCAGCCTTCTTCGCAAAAATATGCAATCATGTTTTCAATGACTTCTCGATGAACGCGCGTTTCTCTCACGATCCCCTTTTTGACGCTCTGTCTTCCCGCTTCAAACTGTGGTTTAATCAAAAGCACTCCTTTTGCATTCGGCTTCAAAAATGAACGAAGCGGCGTCAAAAGCAACCTACAGGAAATGAAGGAGACATCCATGGTGAAAAAATCGACCGGTTCAGGGATCTTTTCAGTAGAAAGATAGCGCATGTTTTCGCGTTCCAATACCACAACTCGAGGATCATTGCGCAAGTTGTGATCAAGCTGGCCATATCCGACATCGACCGCATAAACTCTTTTGGCTCCCTTTTCAAGAAGAACTTGTGTAAATCCTCCCGTAGAAGCTCCCACATCGACCGCAATGACTCCTTCTACAGAAATATCGAAAGATTCAAAAGCCCCCAAGAGCTTGTGTGCTCCTCGGCTGACATAAGGATCTTTTTCTCGGATAAGAAGCGTCTGAATCTCTTCGCGACTCAGCAGCTGACCCGGTTTGTCTATTTTCTTTTCCCCCGCATATACTTGGCCGGCTAAGAGGTAGCGAAGAGCCTTTTGCCTTGTGGGGGCGAGTTTACGCTCGACAAGTGCTCTGTCAGCTCTTGTTTTCTCGGAGGACATGGGCAATCCCTTCTACATCCAGACCATACTTTCTCAAGAGTTCAGCAACGGTTCCCTGCTCGATAAAGGAGTCCGGAAGAGTCTTGACTTCTATATTCGAAAAAGCGGCCTTTAGTTTCTGAGCCGTCGAGCCGTTGAAGACAACCTCTTCAAAAAAGCAGACGCGCCGGTAACGCGAAAACAACTCTTCAAGCTCCTTAAAATTCAGTGGCATAAGTTGTCGAAGATTCGCGACATCGACATGCAAATCATACTTTTCGACAGCTTCACATATGTGTTTTAGCGTTCGTCCATATGACAATGCGAGATGGTCCGAACCCTTCTGCTCAATCATTTCTATCCTATCCAGATCACTCTGATCCTGATTCATTGTCCATGCCGTATCTTTTGGATATCGAATGGCCACCGGCTCATCCATATCTCTTGCCGCTTCAAGCATCCTCTCAAGCTCCGGCTTATCTTTGGGAGCCCAGATACGAAGTCCGGGAATACTGCTGAGAAACGCGACATCATAGATTCCCTGATGCGTCTCTCCGTCAGCCCCTACGAGACCGCTTCTGTCTACGCATATGACAACCGGACACCCTTGGAGCGCAATGTCGTGAAGGATAATGTCATAGGCTCTTTGAAGAAAAGTGCTGTATATGGCGACAAAAGGCTTCACTCCCTGAAGACTCATGCCGGCAGCGACGTTCAAGGCATTTGCCTCGGCGATGCCCACATCGAGAAATTGCTCCGGGAGATTTCGTTCAAATACTTCCAGACCGGTTCCCTGCGACATCGCGGCGGTGACGGCCACAATACGAGAGTCTTTCTTTGCCATCTGATAGAGCTTTTCACCCATGACCGATGAAAAATCCTGTTTGCTCGGCGAGCAAAGGCCTTCTTCCGGACAGAAGCTTCCCACTCCATGATAGGTATCCGGTCGATCTACCGCCTTTTCATATCCTCTTCCCTTTTGTGTGTGGACATGAAGAACGACGGGACCTTCTATATCTCTGAGTGCTCTCAAGTTATCAATCAATCCGGCGAGATCGTGGCCATCAATCGGCCCGTAATAGCGCATCCCCATTGACTCAAAAAAAGTAGCCGGCTGTAATAGATGGCGGACGCGGGTCTTGATGTTTTTAAGCGAACGAACCGCTCGTTGCGGAAGAAAGCGATGGAGACGCCCTTTAAATTCCGTATAACCCCGGCTTGTTCGCAACTGGTTGAGGGTTTTGCTCAGAGCACCGACATTTTCGGAGATGCTCATGGAATTGTCATTGACAATAACCAACACCTTTTCCGAGCGTTCCCCTAGCAAGTTGAGTGCCTCAAAAGAGAGTCCGCCCCCGAGCGCTCCGTCGCCTACGACGGCAATTGTATGCGATGAATTCCCGAAAAGTGATTTTGCATATGCAAAACCGAAGGCTGCTGAGACCGCTGTAGAAGCATGCCCCGCTCCATAAATATCATGTTCACTCTCATTTCGCTTTAAAAAACCGCTCAATCCGTCGATCTTGCGTAGAGAGGTAAATTTTTCACGCCTTCCCGTGATGATCTTGTGCGTATACGCCTGATGACCGACGTCAAATATAATCTGGTCATTGGGTGAGTCAAATACATAGTGAAGAGCGAGGATCAGCTCCACGCTTCCGAGGTTTGAAGAAAGATGTCCCCCTGACTTTGAGACATTGTCCAAGAGAAAGACCCTGATTTCGGCCGCCAACTGCTCTAACTGCTCAATGCTTAGTCTTTTCAGATCGGTCGGAGAATGGATCGAGTTCAGAATTCCAGCGTTCATTTTCGCCTCTGTAAAATCATCTCATAAAATTGAAGTAACGGTGTGCTCAGCTCCGCTTCACGCGCATACGCGCGAAACTTACTGCATTTTTCAGCATATATCGACTCGGCTCTCTCCAGCCCGTATATTGCGGGTATAGTGCGCTTGCCTTCGAGTGCATCGCTTCCTATGTGCTTGCCCAATTCATCTTCGTCTCCGGATATATCCAGGATGTCGTCTTTTAGCTGAAAAATCTCACCTAGGAGCGATCCCATCTGCCTGATCTTCCTGCGCCGGAAACCGCTGTAGCCCAGACGCATAGCTGCCGCTTCCAAGGGCAGTGCAATCATCTTACCCGTTTTAAAGCGAACCATCTGCTCAACACTCTCATATGGTACATCCTCTTTCTCAAAGAGCATATCCAAGCTCTGCCCGTAGACCATTCCCTGCATTCCCGCCGCTTCGGCAAGGAGAATGGCCATAGGCAGAAATTGCAGATTATCCCTTATGATGTACAGTACTGTGGTGAATGCTTCGCTCAAAAAGGCATCACCTGCAAGAATCGCCATCGCTTCACCATGCACTCGATGATTACTGGGAATTCCCCTTCGCATGTCGTCATTGTCCATAGCCGGCAAATCATCGTGAATCAGAGAATAGGTGTGGATCATCTCAATCGCGGCGGCAAAGCGAAAGTCTTCGAAAGCGGGAGTCATCTCCTCGCTGATATGATTTAAATACAACATCGGCCGCAGGCGTTTGCCACCGGCCATCAGAGTATATTTCATCGCGTCATGAAGCTCTGCGCGCTGCATCATGCGTTCACGAAGGATGTCTTCTAATGTGTCTTCCAGCTTACGTAACATCTTCTTCCTCTAAGGAACGGCTGAGTTCTTCAAACCGATCTTCCATCTTTTTGAGCTCAACACGAAGCTCTCGGTATAGTTTTAGACTCTCTTCATAAAGAAGAATCGAGTCTTCCAAATCTCCTCCGGCTTCAAGCTGGAGACGGATGTCTTCAAGTCGCTTCAGTTTTTCATTGTAGTTCATACTCGATCTCCTCTATCTGTGAGATAATGCGTCCCTCGGCAGTGATATTTTCTATCGTATCTCCAATGTGAAGACGCTTCAGGTCGGTGAGGACATGTCCGTCGTAATGGACGAGTGAATAACCTCTGGACAAAATGCGAAGTGGATTTAAGCTCTCCAAATGAGAGGCCGTTTGTTCAAGCATCTTTGAGTGAGTATGAAGCTGATATTGAAGGGAACTCCTTCCTCCTTGAATCAATTCTTCAGCTCTTCGGCTCACCTGGGCACTCTGTCGTAAAAAAGAGAACCGCAAATTATCCAACACTTCAAATCTCAACTTCTCTTGCATATGGAGCAGACGGTCCTGTGTTCGCTTAAGGAGCGAAGTGATCGAGGATCTGCTCTGTTCAAGATATGAATACACGTCTGCGCAAGACAGCTGTGCGGCTTCTGTGGGTGTTGCGCCTCGAACATCAGCGACAAGTTCTGCAATCGTAAAATCTATTTCGTGGCCGATGGCGCAGAGAGTAGGAATCGGATATTGTGCAATGACCCTTGCAAGCCCCTCATCGTTAAACTCCCGAAGATCCTCATAGCTTCCTCCGCCTCTCGTAATGACGACGAGGTCAAAGGGCATCTCTTCAATCGATTGGAGCACGCCTGTGATCGCCTCGGCGGTTCCGTCCCCCTGAAGAGGAATCGGATAAAGCTGCACCTCAACCAATGGGTTTCTTGCGCGCAGCACCTTAATAAAATCAATTTTTGCCGCACCTGTCTGCGAGGTGAGCAGAGCTATGCGCTGGGGAAAAGGATGGAGAGATCTCTTTCGGAGAGGATCCAAGAGCCCTTCGGCTGCAAGCTTCTCTTTTAAGAGTTCGAACTGTCTAAGATAGATTCCTTCACCCAAAGGGGTCATTGTGCGAGCGTAGAGCTGCAGCCTTGCATTCTTTTCATAGATGGATATTCTGCCTGTCAGCGCCACTCGATCTCCCTCTTCAAACGGAGCCGTAAGCTTGGCAGCATCCGAGCGAAACATCGTGCAATCGATGCTCGAAAAATCATCCTTAAGGGTAAAGTAAAGATGTCCGCTCGCATGTCGGACAAAGCGAGCCAATTCTCCCTCTACCTCGACACGACGAAGAAAAGGGCTCAGGGAGAGCTCTTGAGAAATCAAAAGATTGAGTTTGCTGACAGAAAGTCTACTCATTTGCATCGGCAACCGCCCCCAATATCCCGTTTATGAAAGGTGCAGATTCGTCAGATGCGTACGTTTTGGAGAGTTCCAGAGCCTGTGTGATCGTGACGGCGACCGGAATATCTTTTAAATATAGAAGTTCCGTCACGGCGACCCGTAAAATCGCAAGTTCCACTTTTCCGATCCGCTCAATTCTCCAGTCGGTCGCGCTCTGTTCGATTGTTTCGTCGATTATTTGTCGTTGAGCGACAAACGAAGAGGTGAGATTTTGTGCATACTGAAGCTCCGCCTTGCGACGGCGAAGCTTGTCTATAAAAGGAATCTCGCAGAGTTGATCGAGCTCCTCTTTCATATCGCACTCATAGAACCATTTCATGAGCGCTTCTCTATTCTCTGTGCGCGTCACTGGGCGTACTCTATGCCAACGACGTGGACATTGATGCTTGTCACGCTGACCTGAAGCATCGTTTCAAGAGCCCCTTTAATAGACTCTTGGACTTTAACCGCAACGTCCGGTACACGAAATCCGTAACAGACTCGAAGATAGACATCCAGAATCAATCCTTCGTGCCCTTTTTCCATCCTAATGGCATCGGCATGTTCGGCTCGACCTAAAAATCTGACTATTTCCGAATACGCATTATGTTGAAGCCCCGCCACTCCTTCAATTTCTTTGACGGTGTGAGAGACAATGGTCGAGATGGCTTCCTCGGATATATTGAGATTCCCTCTCTCTTCGATATATATTTTGTTATTCATACATTCTCCTTTTACCGATTATAGCAAAACCCTCCGCTTGACTCAAAAAAAGAGCAGACAGAAAACATATCTGCTCTTTCATTCATTGCGAAATCAGTCTTCCTGAATCTCCTCGACATCTTCGTCTTCTTCGTCTTCTTCGAGGATTTCAATCACTTGAGCACATTCAGGGCAGACAATCACTTCGTCTTCCGCTTCGTAAGGGATGAAAGCTCCGCAGCTTGGACAATAGATTTCAAATTCATCATAGTCCAACATCTCTTCGTCGACATAATCTTCATCATCAAGACCATAGTCATAGCCATTATTAAACGAGTGGAAGAGATCGTCGTTCATTCCGAACGCCTCATCTTGGAGCTCAGCTATTTCCTCATCCAAATCGAGGATGGTCTCATCAATATCTTCGACATACTCCTCCAGTTCTTCCAGGTTCAGAGTGATTTCATCGAGAAGCTCAAGAATCCCCATAAGGAGTTTCCCCTCTTTACTCGTTGAACCGATCTCTAATCCTTCCGCTAAACCCTGCAGATAGTTATACTTTTCTCGAATCAAACTCATTGGAATCTCCTTAATTGCTGCGCGAGAGATATTCTCCCGTACGCGTATCGATTTTAATGGTGTCGCCTACATTGATAAACAGAGGAACATTGACTTCCGCTCCGGTCTCTAAAACGGCTTTCTTAGTTATATTGGAGGCCGTGTCTCCTCGGACACCGGGTTCTGCCTCAACAATGAGAAGTTCGACAAAATTCGGCGCTTCCACGTCGATGACTCGCCCTTTATAAAAGCGAATATCAACCGAGTCGTTTTCCCGAAGATACTTAATGGCCTCCTCCACCTGTTCAAAAGTCAGCGGTATCTGCTCATACGTCTCATTGTCCATGAAGTAATAAAACTCTCCGTCATTATAAAGATACTGCATGTTTTTGCGCTCAATATGCGCCGGGTGGAATCGATCTCCCGGATTAAACGCCTCTTCACGAATCGCTCCGGTAATAATATTCCTATATTTTGTCCGAACAAAAGCAGCTCCCTTGCCGGGTTTGACATGCTGAAAATCCAGAATCACATACGGAACGCCGTCAATCTCAAATGTCAGACCTTTTCGAAAATCATTTGCTGAAATCATACAACCCCTTTTCTATACTTCAATCAATTCTTTTGGCGAACGCGCCATAATACGATGTCCGTCTTCAGTAACCACAAGGGAATCTTCAATACGGACACCGCCAAAGTCCTCTATATATATCCCGGGTTCGTTGGTCATGACCATTCCCGGCTCCAGCGCAATGTCACACATAGGTGAAAAGCGCGGATTTTCATGGATGGCTATTCCCAGAGAATGTCCCAATCCATGCCCGAAATTCTGTGCATATCCATACCCTGCGATAATGTCTCTTGCCGTCTTATCGACAACTTGCGTAGACACTCCCGGCTTAATCACATCCATCGCAGCAAGCTGAGCCTCTAAAACGATCTCATAGATCTCACGCTGCTGATCATCGGCTCTACCCAAAGCAAAGGTGCGTGTCATATCTGAGCAGTATCCTTTATAGATACAGCCAAAGTCGATCGTAACGAGTTCGCCTCGCTGCATGATCTTGTCAGAGGCAATTCCGTGAGGAAGCGCCCCGCGTACTCCGGAAGCGACGATCGTTTCAAACGACGTTCCCGACGCGCCTTTTTTTCGAAGTCTCAGATAGATTTCCTGAGAAAGATCCTCCTCCGTCATGCCGGCTGAGACGATGTCGAGGATCTCAAGATACGTTTCATCGGCGATATCTTGTGCTCTTTGCATCAGTAAGAGCTCTTTCTCATCTTTGATCATTCGAAGATCTTCAATAAATTGCTTCATGGGAAGCATCTCGCCGGGAAAAACCGCTTTTAGCTTCTCATAGAACTCAACACTCATATGCTCTTCTTCAATCCCTAAACTCCCTTTGGTCAACCGGGAAATAAGATCATACAGCGTATGAGAATCATCCAGAGCCGCCAGTTCAAAATCCGGCGACTGTTCTTTCACCTGTGAAAAATATCTGAAATCCGTCAAAATATAACTTTGAGAAGGAGTAATGAGAAGGAATCCGCTCGAGCCGGTAAAGCCGCTTAAATAAAAGAGATTCTCAGGTTTGTAAAATAGAGCAGCGTCTAAAGACGTTTCCTTCATTTTTCTTCGCACTCTCGTCAATCGATCCATGATGACCTCCGGTAAACATCTCTCATTTATCATACCATAGGGGCATGGTTTCAACAAAAGAATTTACCCTTTTGAAGACAATCCATGCGTTCAAAAAGAAGGAGACTTATAAGTCTCCGCTCTTTTCTACATTTCGCTGATGTTCTTCATACGTCTCAGCAAAGTAATGAGTGTTCTCTCCGTCTCCTTTGGCAACGAAATAAAAATAATTCGTATCTGCCGGATAAATCGCCGCTTCAAGGGCTGCAAGACCGGGATTTGCAATCGCAGAGGGCGGTAGGCCTGTAATGACATAGGTGTTGAATGGAGAATCGATCCCCATCTCCTCATATGTAAGATTGACCTTTCTCTCTTCAATGATAAATTGAACGGTCGCACAGCTTTGAAGTTTCATGTCTATATCGAGACGATTGTGAAACACGCTGGAGATAATCGGAAACTCAGAATAATCGGCTCCTTCGCGCTCAATGATGCTTGCCAGACGCACGACATCGTCGATCGTCATTCCGGCAGCGCGAGTGTCATCGCGCATTTCCTTTGTGAAGCGTTGATCAAAGTTGTCGAGCATCTTCTTGATGACTTCTTCAGGCGTCGTGTCTACATAAAACTCATATGTATCCGGAAAAAGATATCCCTCGTAGCCGTACTGCTGGTCAACATCTTCTAAAAAATCGTAATCAAAATTGACTTCCCGCAGAGCCTGTAAAAACTCTTCTGCACTGAAAAGTCCAGCATCTTCAAATATTGCGGCTATTTCTCTGTTTTCTCGCCCTTCTTGAATCGTCAAAGAAATCGTCTCGGCACTCTTGGGAGGCTCTGTAATAAGGGCGGCGATCTCAGGAAGACTCATGGACTTTGTGATTACGTAGTCTCCGGGCTGAAGAAATCCGTCGAGTTCTTCATCGAGCATATAGTTGATGAAGGCGCGTTTACTGGCAACCAACTCGTTTTCGTTCAACCAATCGCCTAACTCGGAGAGACTCATGTCCTCATCTACGGTCACATGATACGGCGTCGTGTCGCTCTCGTCGACCGGCTTAAGCATGGACTCTTTCACCATTGTACAGCCTGTCAGCAGAAGAATGATCGCCAGTAAAAAAGATATCTTTTTCATTATCTCTCCTAACGCTCGAGAACATCTGTCAGGATGTTCATAATCTCCTGTATCATCTGTCCGAGGGAAAATTCGGTGTTGAGAAAATTCGCAGCATCGGGATCGAGAGCAAGTACAGAATACAATTCCTGCAAATTCTCTTGTGCTTTTTCATCGATCTCTTCGCCTGCAAGAACTCTCTTTTGAAGCTCGAGCTGTTTTTTCTGGAAATCTTCCACCATCGCCTTTGCAGAAGGCTTCTCCTCAATCAAGGCTTTAGCCTCCTGAAAGTTCTTATACTGAGCACTTCCTTCAATGGCTTTTGCCAGTTCCCTGGCCTTATCATATGGATTCATTTTACACCTCCAAAATAAATACAAGAATCATCGGCCTTCTTTTTGTCTTTTCATAGAAAAAACGACTGAGTTGATTTCGTGTCTGCTGTTTAATCTGAGACCAGTCGCTCTTTGTAGCCGGCTTCATATCCGTTACGGTCTTCGTCATAAGATTTTTTGCCTCATCAATGAGCTCCGTCGACTCTTTCATATATACAAAGCCACGTGAGATGATATCCGGCTCCTTTAGAAGCTGTCGATTGTCTTTGTCCATTCGAAGAATGAGCATCAAAAGCCCATCCTCGCTGAGTTGTTTTCTGTCGCGAAGAACGGCCGTCCCCACATCTCCGATCAATGAACCGTCAATAAGGATACGACCCGACGGAACGGGTTTTCCAACTTCTACTTTCCCCTCCATCATCTCAAGAGGAACTCCGTTTTCAATCAGGAATACATTTTTTGGAGATACGCCCATTTGTAGGGCCAAATCCGCGTGATGGCGGAGCATCGCATATTCACCATGGACAGGGAGAAAGTTTCTCGGTTTCAACAGAGCCAGCATCAATCGCAGCTCTTCGCGCTTGGCATGACCGCTTGCATGTACGTCGGCAAGCTCATGATAAATTACTTCCACTCCCAACTCAAACAATTTGTTGATGACAGAGATGACGCTTTTCTCATTTCCTGGTATGGGCGAGCTCGAGAGAATGACCATATCCCCCGATTTCATTTGAACCTGCGCATGTGTATTGTCCGCCATGCGAGTGAGGGCGCTCATCGGCTCCCCTTGAGAGCCTGTGGTCATGATCACGATTTCATTGTCCGGATACTGATTGACCTCGTTGATGTCGATGATGTCTTCCGGCGGAATCTTCAAATATCCCAAATCCATGGCGATTCTGACGACATTGTTCATGCTTCGGCCGGTAAAGGCTACCTTTCTCTGATGGAGTCTGGCCGCATTGGCCGCCAACTGAATCCTTGAGACATTCGAAGCAAACGATGCGATAATGATGCGNGAGTCGCTTCCGCGAAACAATTCATTAAATGTCGCACCCACGCTTCCCTCTGAAAGAGTATATCCTGAATGCATGACATTGGTTGAATCACTCAAAAGTAAATCCAGCCCCTCATTTCCAATCGCCCCCAGCCTGGCCAAATCGATGATCGGCGTGTTGACGGGACTGAAATCGACCTTGAAATCTCCCGTCTGAAGGACACTTCCTTGCTCAGTCCGAATCAAAACGGCCACGGCATCGGGAATCGAATGGTTGACATGAATAAATTCAATGGTGAAGGCACCGACAGTAAAGACGTCGCCTGCCTTTTTAGTAATCATCTTCGCCTTGATATTGTGCTCTTTCAATCGGCGCTCGATGAGCCCGAGGGTAAAAGGCGTTCCATAAAGGGGAACTTGAAACTTGCGAAGAATATAAGGCGTGGCGCCGATATGATCTTCGTGGCCATGCGTGTAAATAATCGCCTTGATTTTATGTGCATTTTCTTCTAAATACGCTGTGTCAGGTATGACGACGTCGACTCCCAGAAGCTCATCATCCGGAAACTCACTTCCTGCATCGACCAAAATAATTTCTTCATTATATTCATACACCGTCATGTTTTTCCCGATTTCTTTCAAGCCTCCGAGCGGAATAATCCGCATCGGCTTTCGGGGCGGACGGCGTCTTGATGTTCTAGTTCGACTCATATTACTCCTTATTTCTACACTTGTTGCAGATTCCTGTAAAAGTCACTTCTCTCTCATCGAGACAAAACCCGCTCTCCTGAAAAATGATCTCTCTCAATTCCAGCAGGACTTCTGCAGAGACTTCCTCAACGCCGAGACATTCAGTGCACACTAAATGGTGATGGAGAGTTCGGCAGTGCACCCATTCATAACGCCGCATTCCATCACCTAGGTCTACTCCCGCAAGGAAGCCCAGGTCTTCTAACAGCCTCACCGTTCGATATACAGTCGATATAGCTGTAGATGGTTCTATCTTTGCGAGAGCTTCATAGATCTCCTCAGCACTGAGATGATGATCAGCTTGAACCAACAGCTCAAAGACGAGACGTCTTGGCCGAGTCCATTTTAATCCGAAGCGTCGCAGAGTATCTGTTAATTGCTGCTCAATTTTCTTCGTAGAACTTGGCAACTTCTGCAAACTCATCTTCATCCGGATTGATAAAGCTGAGCTCTCCTTCATCGTCCTCTTCAACTCGGAAAAGGACGGCTTCGTCGTCCTCATCAATCATAACGGCGTAAACACTGTCTTTGTACTCGAACCACTCGTCGACGATAAATGTCAAAACATTGCCGTCTTCATCTTCAAGTTCGATTTCCTGCAATTCCATATCCTCGTCATAGTCATCTTCTACGACGGTAAGCAGGTCTTTTACATCTTCCATTTTGTTCTCCTTATGGACACTTTCCAAGTAGCTTCGAAGAAGGATTTGCGCACTCAACGCATCCAGTGTCCTTTTTGTTTTTTTCTGTGAAAAGCCACCCTCACGGGTGATTTCTAGCGCTTCCTGTGTGGTGAGCCTTTCATCCCACAGGACAATATCAATTTCACGGTTTAGGCGCTTTGAATAGGCAAACCTCTTTTCCAACGCCGCTTTGAAGGAAATCGTCTTTTCAAATCGCTCTCCCTTTGTTCCGTCCATATTATAGGGAGCGCTCAAGACAATGCGTTCGATCCCCTCCTCTAAACACAATTGCAAAAAATAGTCTAAATCTTTCTTTTTTCCGCGGCTGATATAAATACCTCTAGGAAAAGAAAAGATTCCCTTCTCATCGCTGATGGCAAGCCCTATTCTTACATCGCCATAGTCAATTGCCAGAACTTTCATCATATTACCTTAATATAGAAATCTGCGCAAGCTGTGACACAGTAGCTGCACAAAACACATCGCGAATGGTCGACGACAGCTTTGTTATTCTGCAATGACAGCGCTCCATGTTGGCACCGACGTACGCATTTTCCACATCCGACACAATAGGGTTCGATAAATATCCTCTTTCGGCTTTCCACTGCTTTTGTAGGAAGACGATTATGCAGAACCGCCTGGACATTGGCATCAATTTCACTCTTTGAAGCCATTCCCACCGCCAAAGCATCGACACATCGAAGACTCAGGATAAATTCAAGAGCTTCCCGATATCTCTTTAGAAGGTGTCCACCGCCAAGCGCCTTCATAGCAAAGAGAAACTTGCCCTTCTTCTTCGCCTCTTCCATAGCTGCGATCATATCGGAAGTCGTTCCGTCGACGATACCTATGCCGGCAACATTGATAATCGGGTGTATGACGTGAAGCCTCTCGTCATTGCAGGCAGCTTTGACTCCCGCAACATAATGTGTACTTATTCCGATCGAGCCGATGACTCCCTGCTCTTTGTATTTCCAAAATGTATCAATCGCTTCAGCGTGGCCACGAAGTGTATGGACGGACTCCTGCTCATGGAGGAGAAATATATCTATATAATCGGTGTTCATCTCTCTGAGCGCCTTATCCAGCGAGCGCTCCGCCGTCTCGCGTGAATAGGCATAACACTTCGTGGAGACAACAATATCTCCACGAGGCACACCCAGTTTCCATAATTCCTTAAAGAATGAATAGTTTGCATAGAGCTCTGCCGTATCAAAAAAAGTAATCCCGGATCGGAACGCATATTCCATCAGCAAAGCAGCTTCTTCTGCAGGGACATCCTTTTGAAGCGGACTCAGCGTCAAAGTTCCCATGCAGAGCCGGGATGGATTCATCCTTCTCGATGGAGGGAGATATAGCTGGTAAGCAGGCACTCTAAAATTTCATCTCTGTCAATCTGCTTTATCAGAGTGCGAGCATCTTTGTGTGAAGTGATGTAAGTGGGATCTCCCGAAATAAAATATCCGACCAATTGATTGACGGGATTATACCCTTTTTCTTCCAGCGCAGCATATACATTGAGAACAATCTCTTGAATCTCCTTATCCCTGAGCATATTTGCTTTAAAGGTTACTGTTTCTTCCATAATTTCCTCCTAGGAAAGTTGAGGCAAAAATTCCTCGAGCTGACGCAGAGTTTCCTCTATAGCGGAAGGATTCTTTCCTCCTGCTGTGGCAAAAGAGTCGCGTCCTCCTCCACCGCCTCCCAGCTTTTTCGCAATGGCGGATACCACTTTACCTGATTTATACCCTTCTGACTGTGCTTTATCACCACTTGCGCTGACAAGAAACACTTTTTCTTCATCGGAGGTGATGAAAATCACAAAGGCATAAGGATCCTTAGCCGTCAGGGAATCAGCGAGCGCCTTCATGCTCTCCTTTTCCCATTTTTTTTGATGCATGGCATAGACATGGACTTTTCCTCTTCGAAGAGGCTCAGGGATCTGTTGCTGCGCATTTTCGGTGAGCTTTCGCGTCAACTCGCTATTTTGTCTGCGCGCCTCGCGCAGATCATCTCGAAGTCTTTCGACCCTTTCCACGACATCGTCGGGTTCGCTTCGAAGAAGGGAAGCCAGGCGAAGCACCTTGTTGTTCCTCTCCCGTAGATAATTGATGGCTTCTTTTCCGCAGACGGCTTCAATTCGCCTGATGCCCGAGGCAATGCCCCTTTCGCTGATGATGATGCACAGGCCGATCTGTGAAGTATTATCAACATGGGTTCCTCCACAAAGCTCCAGAGAATCGCCCATCCCCACTACGCGAACTTCTGCGTCATACTTTTCTGTAAAAAGAGCCACTGCACCTTTCTCTTTTGCCTCTTCCAAGGCCATCCTCTGCTTCCTTACCGGATACGAGCGATAAATAGCGTCATTGACCAGAGATTCAATCTGTTCAAGCTGTGAGGCGCTCAGTGAATGGAAATAAGAAAAGTCAAAGCGCAACCTTTTGGCATCTACAAAAGAGCCTGCCTGTGCCGCCTCTTCCCCTAAGATATTCTGTAGTGCCTTATGCAATAGATGTGTCGCGGAGTGGTGTCTGGCCGTTGCCAAGCGATTCTCCTCATCGACGCTTGCAGTGATCTTGCTTCCTCTTTTTAGAATCCCCTCCTCAACGATTCCTCGATGAATATAGAGGTGATTCATCTTTTCAACACCTGAAATGGACACTTGCAGACCCTCAGAATCCAAGGAGCCTATGTCGCTCTGCTGTCCTCCCCCCGTCGCATAAAAAGGCGTTCGATCGAGGATCATCTCAACACGCTCGCCCTCACTTGCCTCATCGACTCGTTTTCCCGCCACGATGATCTCCATAACCTCAGCTTCGTTCGAGAGCGTCTCGTAGCCGATAAAATCCGTCTTATCAATACCGGCAAGGTACGTCTCCAGCTCTCCCTGCCAGCCGGCTTCATCATCCACTTGCATGCGCGAGAGTCTGCGCTGTTTTTCCATGGCCTGCTCGAAGCCTTCATGATCGACTTTTCTGCCTTCGTCTTCAAGGATTTCTTCTGTCAGACTAAGGGGAAATCCATAGGTGTCATAGAGTTTAAACGCCTCTTCGCCGCTCATTACTTCTTCATCGCCTCGAAGGAACTCTCCGATCATATGGATTCCACGCTCAATCGTCAGCAGAAACTTGTTTTCTTCTACTTCTATCGTCTTGAGAATCGTCGTCCGTCTATCTGTCAACAACGGATACGCTCCTTCATACACCTCGATGACGCGCTCGGCAATACCTAAGAGACTCGGTGCATCGACATGCAGCTTGATGAGTTGCAAGACGGCCCTTCGTAGAAGTTTTCGCAGGACATATCCTCTGCCTTCGTTGGAGACGACCACTCCGTCTGATATAAGGAAGACGACAGAGCGCACATGGTCGCAAAGCACGCGAAACGCCTCGTCCTGTGACGAATTATCTTTATAAATATGACCTGTCACCTCTTCCACTTTTTCGATGATGGAGCGGGACGTGTCGATCTCAAAGACATTGTCAGCTCCCTGAATGACCATGGCAAGGCGCTCCAGACCCATACCCGTATCGATATTTTTCTTTTCAAGAAGGGCATAACTTCCGTCTTCGAGCTTATCAAACTGAGTGAAGACATGATTCCACACTTCCATGAAGCGGTCGCAATCACATCCGGGGCGGTGTTCATGATCGCCCGATTGATACTCTTCACCTCTGTCATAATAGATCTCTGAACAGGGCCCACAGGGTCCCAGTCCGATTTCCCAGAAATTATCTTCCCTTCCCAAACGGGTTATTTTTTCTTCAGGATAGCCCAGCTCGTCTCTCCATATCGCAAAGGCCTCGTCATCCTCCTCAAAGACTGTCGGCCACAAGCGATCTCGATCGATCCCCAGCCACTCTGTCAAAAACTCCATTCCCCATGCGAGACTTTCGCTTTTGAAATAATCTCCAAAAGAGAAGTTTCCAAGCATCTCAAAAAAGGTCAGATGACGCGCCGTCTTCCCCACTTCTTCCAGATCCCCCACGCGAACACATTTTTGACACGTCGCCATCCGTAAAGACGGAGGTGTCAGTGCTCCTGTAAAATACTTTTTAAGCGGAGCCATTCCCGCTCCGATAAGAAGAATGCTCGGATCATCCTCCGGAATCAAACTGAAACTCTCCTCAACCAGATGCTGCTTCGTAGCAAAGAACTCAAGAAACAACCGTCTCAATTCATCTACACTTCTTACTTTCATCATTTCCTCCAAAAAAAAAGACCTCTGTCAGGGACGCAATCCATGCGCGGTACCACCCTGTTTATCCGTGCCGGATCTCTCGAGGTTTGACTGATAAGGGAGCCGTCCCTGATGTTCTTATATTGGATTGGCTTGTCTGGACCGGGAGCTTCCACCGCCCTCCCTCGCTATCATTCCAGACTTCTTTCCGAACAACACAAAAACATTATATCACAGCTTGAGGATAATTCCTCCACCTAAAAGACGATCTTCATTATAAAAGACGACGCTTTGTCCGGGAGCCGGAGCTCGAACAGGGCTAATAAATTCGATGCGAAGTTTCTCTCTCTCAAAAGAAAGGAAACAGGGGGCAACAGCAGCGGAGTATCGAATCTTTGCTTCGACCTTTTCCCCGGGAACATCTTCAAAAAAATGGACATTGTCGGCATAGATGACCGAGCGCATCAATGAAGCGGCGCGGCTCAGGACGATATTTCCTGTCTTCGATTGGATCTCTTTGACAAACAGAGGTGTCGACGCCGAAATGCCCAGCCCTCGTCTTTGCCCGACCGTGTAGTAGGCAATTCCTCTGTGCTTACCCAGTGCCTTGCCATCTTCGTCGACAAATAGTCCTTTTTTCGCTCGACAGCCTCTCTTGTTTAAAAACTCCCTGTAATCGCCTTGAATGAAGCAGATATCCTGCGACTCCCTCTTAGAATAAATAGAAATCCCATTATCTTTCAAAATGCGCCGGAGAATATCTTTATTCTCAATCTCGCCAAGCGGAAACAAAATGTGCTTCCTCTGATGCGCACGAAGAGTGTAGAGCAGATAGCTCTGATCTTTCTCTTTGTTGCGTGCTTTATAAATCAGGCTGCCATTATCTGTGTGAACTATTCTTGCATAGTGTCCTGTCGCAATCGAATCAAATCCATTCTTCAAAGCATAATCGAGCATTTTTCCAAATTTGATCTGTTGATTGCAGACAATACAGGGATTGGGCGTCTCTCCTTTTTGAAAGCTGTCGATAAAATAGCTGATTATTTCGTCTTCAAAGTACTCTCTCAGATCGAGTATATGAAGCGGAATTCGGAGGCGCTCAGCCATTTCCTCCGCCTCTAGCATCTGGCTTTTATCATCGAGAAGATGAAGAAAGGCTCCCTCTACATAGTAGCCTTCTTTTTGCAACAATAAAACGGAGGCGGCGCTGTCTACGCCGCCGGAAAGACCGACGAGAACTCGTTTAGTCACATTCTTCCTCATCGTGGGGATGTTCCTCATCCGGAGAAAAGCCTTCCAGCTCTTTATAATACTTGCCGTTTTTATTGGCATAATCGAGCACTGCCGCCTTTAGGGCCTGCTCGGCAAGAACGGAGCAATGCACTTTAACCGCAGGAAGACCTCCAAGTTCTTCCAAGACGTCTTTATTTGTCACCTGAAGAGCTTCTTCGACCGTCTTTCCCTTGATCATTTCGGTAGCAATTGAGCTTGAGGCAACGGCCGAACCGCAGCCGAAAGTCTTAAATTTGATATCTTCAATGACATTATCCCGCACTCGGATCGAAATGCGCATGATGTCGCCGCATCGGATGTTTCCTACCTCACCGACTCCGTCCGCGTTTTCAATTTCTCCGACATTTCTCGGATTCATAAAGTGATCCATCACCTTTTTATTGTAAATCATAGCTTCACTCCTGTGGCGTCAGCGGAGACATTTCGCGCAGCCGCTCAATAATTTTCGGGAGATGTTCCACAACATAGTCAACATCTTCTTCTGTGGTAAAGTCACCCAATGTCAAACGCAGAGATCCGTGTGCAATCTCATGAGAAAGCCCGATTCCCATGAGCACATGCGACGGATCAAGCGAGCCGGAAGTACATGCCGATCCGCTGGAGGCGCTAATTCCCACTGCATCCAACAGCAGAAGCATACTCTCGCCTTCAATATACTTAAAGCACATATTGACATTTCCCGGATGACGTTTCGTTGGATGACCGTTGAAATAGGACTCCGGAATCTGCATCAGCCCTTCTTTTAATCGTTCGCGAAGAGCCGTCAATCTTTCCACATGCTCCTCCAGATGGGCTCCCGCCAATCTTGCCGCTTCGCCGAAAGCGACAATGCCGGGTACATTTTCCGTCCCCGCTCTTTTTCGTCTTTCCTGGGCGCCTCCGTGGATGAAGGGGACCGTGCGAACGCCTCGTCGAATAAACAGAGCGCCCACCCCCTTGGGGCCGTAAATTTTATGAGCCGACATGCTCATCATGTCGATAGATGAAGAAGCCATATCCAACGAAACGTTGCCAAGCGCCTGCACTCCGTCGGTGTGGAAGAGAATCCCATGTTTTTTTGCAATGGCTCCAACCTCCTTCACCGGCATGATCGTGCCGATCTCATTGTTGACATACATGACAGAGATGAGAATCGTGTCGTCGCGGATGGCATTTTCCAGCTCTTTCAAATCGATGAGCCCATACCGGTCAACCGGAAGATATGTCACATCATAGCCTTCTTTCTCGGCTGCTCCCATGGTATGCAAGATGGCATGATGCTCAATGGAAGTCGTGATGATGTGCTTTCCGGGCTTTGTCTTTTTTGCAATGTGAACCGCCCAGTTGTCCGCCTCCGTCCCCGAAGAAGTGAAATAGATTTCCGAGGGATCCGCTCCGATCAACGAAGCCAAATGCCCTCTTGCTTCTTCCATGCAGACCTTTGCCCTCTGACCTACTTCATAGATGCTCGAAGGATTTCCATAAAGATCCCTTAAAGTTTGAGTCATCTTCTCCAAGACTTCCGGTTTGATAGGGGTTGTGGCAGAGTGATCCATGTATACCGTTCTCATTCATTTTCCTTTCGATTTGGAATATTGCCCGCGAGCAGATCCGCCAAAGTAATGCGACTCATCAGATCGGACGCAACGAGATCAATTTGCTCCCACAAGGGCTTTGTCAGGCAGCTCTCCATTCTGGGACATTCATCCTCGCAGCTCTGCCCTGCACACGAGAGAACGGAGGGCTCTCCTTCTAAAGCACTGACGACTTCCCGGACGGTGATCTCCTCGGGCCTTCTTGCAAGAGAATAGCCTCCTTGGGCGCCTCTGGAAGATTCAACCAATCCTGCCGATTTAAGCTGCGCAAAAAGATGCTCCATATACCTTAGAGGAAGATCCTGATTGGAAGCAATCGTCCGAAGCGAAAGCTTTGTCTCCTCTGCGCTCATCGCCAATTCACACATAGCGCGAAGGCCGTATCGCCCTCTGGATGATATGTTCATTTCATTTCCTACCTTTTTGATGTAGATTGCATTCTCAGTATATCATTGTCTATCCTTCTGTCAACACAATCTTAATTTTGAATTATTAAGGCAAAGTCATGATATAATTACCATGTATATTAATTTAGGAGGGAGACTTTGATGACAAATTCAATCGACTGGAAAAATCTCGGTTTTGGCTACATCAAGACAAAGGGTATGTTTGTAGCCAACTGGAAAGACGGAAAATGGGATGAAGGAAGCATTGTCGAAGACGATTTCCTCAACATCCACGTCTCCTCTACATCTCTTCACTACGGACAGCAGTGTTTTGAGGGGATGAAGGCATATAGAGCCAAAGACGGAAGACTCCTGCTCTTTCGTCCCAGAGACAATGCACAGCGCATGAGCCAAAGTGCCGAACGGATCTTAATGCCGGCCATTCCTGAAGAACTCTTTGTACGAGGCGTCGAAGAAGCCGTTGTGTTCAACGAGGAATTTGTACCTCCGTATGGCACAGGAGGCACGCTCTATATTCGCCCCATGATGATCGGCACGGGCGCCAATTTAGGTGTAAAAGCGGCTCCCGAGTATATTTTTGCGGTATTTGTCAGCCCGGTCGGCGCCTACTTTAAAGGAGGCATGACTCCGATTGACATCGTCACCACTGAATATGACCGCGCAGCGCCTATGGGTACAGGAGCGGCAAAAGTCGGAGGCAACTACGCCGCCAGCCTCTATGCGCACCACCTCGCTGCAAAGGAAGGCTATGCGGACTGCGTCTATCTCGATCCCAAAACACACACAAAAATTGAAGAAGTAGGCGCCGCAAATTTCTTTGCCATCACAAAAGACGGTGCTTTTATCACACCGGATTCACCTTCTATCCTCGGCAGTATCACCAAGTACTCACTCCTTGAGCTTGCAAGGCATCTCGGAATGGAAGCAATAGAAGGCGATGTCTTTATCGACAAACTCGATGAGTATGCCGAGGCAGGAGCTTGTGGAACGGCCGCCGTCATCTCGCCTATCGGATCTCTCACACATAATGGAAAGAAGCATGTATTCTTTTCAGAGACAGAAGTCGGGCCTGTCACGAAGAAACTGTATGACGAACTGACCGGCATTCAACTTGGCGACCGAGAGGATCCGTTCGGCTGGGTGCATGTAATCAAATAAATATAAAAAAACACATTAAAAATCACAGTTCTCTTGACAAGAGAGCTGTGATTTCATTTTTCTTGCCATGACTCCTTTTTCATTGCGTGCATACACTCTTGTATTTTCTAATCATTCTTGTTCTAATCTCCCAAGACGAGTCACAGGAAGCTCAATATGAGAAAGAATCTCTTCATCAGAAACACTTGCAAGCACGACGCACGCAGGCCCTGCAGACTCACATGCCCAATCGGGCAAATCCACATCCGGAAGGAAGCGAAGTCCCGACGTCCTTGCCATTTCTTCCGCTTCATAGATACATCCCTTCGATCCCACGGGCAGTATCTCATTGACTCCTTCCAAAGAAACCAGCTCGCGTATGAGAGTAAGTGGCACAATGTCGCGCCGCTCTTCCATGACAGCATCTCCCACTTTGGGAAGCCCCAATGCGCAGACGACAGAACCGGCCGGAGAAACAGAAGGAGTAAAATCATCTCCCACCGATCCGATAACGGTAATGCCCGTTCCGGTCTGGATCGTCGCAATATTCTCCTCTGTGCTTCCATTTAAAATCATCGAGGAATCGATCCCGATCTCCTCAAGGGCCATCGCAACGCCTCTACTGACTCCCTGCCCGGTGGGCATCCACTCATTGGCCAAAGTCAACACGACAATGTCAGGCCCGGCGCCCTGTGCTAAGAGCTCCATGAGGGGCACTCTGCATAAAAAATACCCCACGACTTCTTCTGAGACGTGTACGACATCTCCCTCTTTTGCCCCGATTGCGCCGATCGAATCACAGGCCAGTAGAAATTTCTTCCCCTCAACCTCAAAAAGAGTCAAATCGCGAAAACGAGTGACTTTCATCTCAGTCTCTTTCCAATTGCCTCATAGAGACCGGCAGCAAGGAGAATATTTGCAAGCGCTGCCAAGCTTAACGGTAAAATTAGCATATAAAACAAGAACATTAGCGTCGGCGTCATCGACATAACATAAGCGATCCAGGAAGCGAGGAACAATGTTACGGGTCCGTTAAACATATAAGCAACGATTACGGCGACTATTTTTTGCTTTGTATATAGAAAACCGAAAGATGCACAGGCTATCCCCATAAATATCATGACGACCATATGCGACTGAATCCCCTGTGGAAAGCCATGGATGATGGCCGTCATCAGGTGTCCGATTGCTCCTATCACCGCACCGAGCATCGGTGAAAGATATAAAGCACCGAAGAAACCCGGCAGGGAATCAAAGGCAATCGTCGAACCAATTCCCGGCATTGGCAGAGAAATATAGCTGCCCAATACACTGATTCCAATTAAGAGTCCGCTGATAGCCAGTTTTGCCGGCGAAAGTTTTGATTTATCCATCGATTATGCCTCCCGTTAAATCTCTGAATTTCCATTGACCGTCATCGTTAAAAAGTAACCCTCTGTGTCCGCAGGGAAACGGTTCAACCATCTCTTTTTGCATCCAAAAGTTCATCAAAGAGTGAATTACCCCGCTGTGAGTGATGAGCGTGTATTGGCCTTCCTCAAGCTCTTGGGCAAATTCTCTCACTCGCCTATGAAATTCGAAATAGCTCTCTCCTTGAGGGAAAGTAAAACTCTCCGGCTCACGCATCCAATCTTGTACATCTTGAGAAAATGCTTCTTCCAACTCTGAAAAAGTATGACCTTCAAAGACTCCCATGTCAATTTCACGAATCCTGGAATCGACTCTCAACGGCACGTCGTGCGCTTCAGCCATGGCCTGCGCCAAAATCTTGCATCGCAAGAGATCGGAGGTGATCAGCTCTCCACAGACCGGGTTCTTAAGAAGCTGCTCAAACTGCCTTCGGCCCTCGTGCGAATAGGTCTCATCTTTTTTGGGAAAGCGCTTCTCTAAGGAAGCTATCGTCTGTGGATGGCGAATTAAGACAACATGCATAGCCCGCCGCCCATCAACAATGCAAGTCCATATGTAAGAGATGACACTTCGATGATCATCCCCACTCCATCTCCGCTGAGCCCTCCCCAATTCTTCTTTAGGGTGTCTGCCAAAAGCAGCCCGATCAGAATCGACAGAACTGCCGCCGCAAGAGATCGAACCCCTAAAATCCACACAGAAAGCGCCCCGGTTAGCAAAACCCCGAAGACCAAGTCAATCGGCTTGATGGCATCGAAAAATATTTTTCCAAGCCCCTCGCTTCGATAATGGCTCTGGCCAAATCCGCTGACCATGGCGCTGAGCCTTCCGACGACAGGCATGAGGAAAACTGCTTTTTCATGTACATTAAACAAATAAACATATAGAAGCGAGGCTGAAATGAGTCCAATGGCGCCGAACGCTCCAAGCGAAGGATCCTTCAGGATCTCCCACTGCCCTTTCTTATCGCGGCCGCTCATGAGCGCATCCAAACTGTCAGCCAATCCGTCCATATGAAGCCCTCCGGTAAGCATAAAATAGAGAATGTAAAGCAGCACTCCCTTTGGAAGGCGAGGCTGGAAAAGAAGAATTTTGGAGGCTCCGTAGACGATCGCCCCGATCAAAGCGCCAACGAGAGGAAAGAAAAACATCCCTCTTTTGAAATGCTCTTCGCTCCACTCCACCTTTCCAACCGGAATACGCGTAAAAAAAGACAGCATCAGAAGAATACTTTTCACAATTATTCCTTTATTTTTAGAGGAATTCCCGCGACCATCAAGGTCACTTCAGACGCCCTTGCACCCACTCGTTGATGCGCTCTTCCCGAGATGTCACGAAAAACATTTCCCAGCCAGCTCTCCGGAACGACTCCGAGGCCGACCTCATTGGATACGATCGCACTCGGGGTACTCCCGAGAGCGTCGATGAGCTCATCGATCTGCTCGTGGATGATCTCCTCCACTTCCTGCAATTCCTCTGCAGACCACTGAAAGTGCTCTACCTTTTCTTCTTTTTCAAAGAGAAGCCGGCTGAGCATAAAAGTAAGGCAGTCGACAATGACAAAATCCGCCTCTTGCAATTCTTTTTTGTGTGCAGAAAAATCGCGATAGGCTTCCAGCGTCGTCCAACTCTTCGGGCGATCGGCCTGATGGCGCTTGACTCGTTCTTTCATGCTATCGTCCTTTGCATTGGCGGTAGCCACATAGATTACTTTTTCATGAGAAGAAGCGAGTTCTTGCGCATACCTGCTTTTGCCGCTTCTTACGCCTCCGAGAACCAAGTGTAAACTCATGTCAGTACCTCTTTCATCGCCTGCAATAGTGCTCGATTCTCCTTCTCTGTTCGAACACACATTCGAAAGTCATGAGAATCTAAAGAGTAAAAATCTTCACAGCTTCTGAGATAGAATCCCTTCTCCAACATCTTTGTGTGAAAACCATCTTCTTCACACCGGAAGAAGAGAAAGTTCGCATGCGGGAGCGGTCCCCTCAACCCGAGAGATTGAAGTCCGCGTAGTAATAATTCTCGCTGCTCTCGTATCAGCTTATACGTGTCATCTTTAAAGGCATGGTCTGCCAGAAGCTTTGGAACAATCCCCTGGGCAAAGGCGTTGACACTCCAAGGCTCTTTTTGCTTGATCATTTTCTTGATTAAAAATTCATCGGCAAGAATATAACCGAGTCGAATGCCCGCAATTGCATAGAACTTTGTCATGGATCTCAGCCTGATCACTCCTTGTGAGTGACTTGGAAGCTCCTGCTCAACGAAGTCCAGAAAGGACTCATCCAGAAGCAAGATGACTCCCATCTCCCTACATCGCGAGATCAAAAGCTCCACTTTTTCTTTTCCCAACATAGTTGATGTCGGATTATTCGGCTCGCAGACAACGACGAGATCCGGAGATTCCTTTTTCAGCCAATCCAATAGCTTCTGAATGTCGATCTCACAGGAATCCCTCTCTCTTAAAAACGGAAGAATCTTCCATCCCGATGCTTGAAAGGCTCTCCTGTATTCATTGAATGTCGGTTCTATGATGGCAACTCGTCCCGGTACAAGTGTTCTGGCAAGAAGGTAGAGAAGTTCGGTTGCGCCGTTTCCCAAAAGAATTCTCTGCGGCAGCTCTTTGAGATGCGAAGCGAGCGACTCCACAGCTTCCTCTGCCAAGATCTCGGGGTAGGTATGCGCTTCATCTAAAATACGCAACACCTTGTCCTTTACCCACTCCGGCATCCCGAGAGGGTTGATGTTGACGCTGTAATCGATCACTCCTTCTCGTCTGATTCCTCCATGGCGATTCATGCTTGGCCTCCTGCAAAAAAGCTGATAAGTAGGAAGATAGCTTCCACGACAAGGATAATTTTATTCATACGCAAAATGTCATCTTTATCAACAGGCCTTGTTTCATCACCGAGAGTGGCCTTTTGCACTTTTTTTCCAAAATAATGCGCGTCGCCTCCCAGAGTAATTCCTAAAAGCCCCGCTGCTGCAGCCTCCGGAAACCCCGAATTCGGGCTCACATGCTTTCTTGCATCTCGCAAGAGCACTCTCCATCCGCGAGAAATATCCAATCCGCTCACAGCTCCGCTTATCAGCATCAAAATGGCACCGATGCGAGCGGGAATATAATTGGCCAGATCATCGATTTTTGCCGAGGCGCATCCGATTTTTCGATATCTTTCATCTTTATATCCGACCATGGAGTCGAGCGTGTTGATGCATTTATAGAGTACTCCGGCCTGAAGTCCAAATCCAAACGGCGAAGCAGCTAATATGTAAAAGAGAGGCGCCGTCAGTCCGTCAACCGTATTTTCAGCGAGTGTCTCGATCGTCCCCTTGATGATCTCTTCTTCACTCAGTGCAGACGTATCACGACCGACGATTTCTCCAAGGCGCTGTCTCGATTCAGAAAGTGAGTCTCTCTCAAGGGATTCCATGACCCTAAAGCCGGATTTTCTCAATGTAGCCCCACAGAGTAAAAAATAATATAGCGTTGTGCTGAAGATGAAATGACCCCATGGAAGCTTTGAAAAGCCCCACAAAAGCGCCGATGTGATGCCACCTGCGCCTGCCAGCGTCATCAACAATAAAACCACACCGCCTGAATACGTATTTCCCAATATTCTGCGGATATGCTTTTGTAAAAACTCGATCCAGCGCCCGACAAGAGCGATGGGATGCAAAGGAGTCAGTGGATCGGGTATCAACATGTCAAGGACAATCGCCACACTCAGCATCCGATGATTTCCTCAATCTTATTTATGTCAAGATGTTCCTCCAGAACACCCGCCCACCTGTCGAGTTCTCTATCTTCCTCTTCAGCTTCACGGCTCAGCTCCGTATACGGCAGTACACCGAGACACGCAATGCCCATCTTCTCTTCTATTTCCTCGATGGCGGGAGTGAGAAGAGTGACGTCTCCTCGGAACTTGTTGATGATAAATCCCTTGATTCGTGATCTGTCTTCTTCATCGAGAAGGAGCTGCGTGCCGTAGAGTGAGGCAAACACCCCTCCTCTATCGATATCTCCGATGAGGACAACCGGAGCATCGACCGCATGAGCAAGTCCCATATTGACAAAATCTCCCTTTCGAAGATTGATTTCCGCAGGTGAACCGGCGCCTTCTATGATCATGATCTCATATTCTCTGCTTAGCGAGTGGTACGCTGCAAGCATCTCCTCACGCAGAGATTCTTTCATCTTGTAATACTCAGCCGCGGGAATAACTCCCAAATTCTTTCCTAAAAAGATCACTTGAGATCCTTGATTCGAGACGGGCTTTAGCAAGATCGGATTCATTCTCACATCGGGGCGCAAGCGGCATGCTCTCGCTTGTAACGCCTGAGAATGACTGATCTCCTTGCCCTCAGAGGTAATCACGGACAGACTCGACATATTTTGAGACTTGAACGGACAAGGTTTAAATCCCTTATTGCTAAAAAGCCGTCCGATTCCGGCGGCAACGAGAGTTTTTCCCGCAGAAGAGGCGGTTCCTTGAAACATAATGTTTTTCATCAATATAGCTCCATTAATAATCTCCGACATGTGCAAAAAGCCGCCCTCGACAGGCAGCTCTGTGACAATGCTCTTCCCTCCGAAGTATCGCAGTCTGGTATTCTGGCTGATTGCATACGCAAATGACAGTAGCGGGGGCTGCAGAGGATTCTCACCTCTTTCCCAGTAGCTATATTCTGTTGGCAAGAAAACTAATTATCTAAAAACTGCTTGGTATATATATAGGTGTTCTCCTTGTTCTCATTTGTTTCATATTCATGGAAAAAGTATCCGTTTTTATGCAGCAGTTTTTGCAGCGGTATATTGCCTTCTACACAAGGAATGTATATCGTCCCTATATAATTGGAGCGATACCATTCTTCGAATTCTCTAAATAACTCCATCCCTTGAAGGATGATATCGGAGAGTTGGTGAAAGCGAACATCGTTGACGTAAATGTCTCCGGAGTGTTCCGCTTTTGAAAACTTAAACCAATTCAGAGAATACTGGCCGAAGCGCTCGACAAATAGCTGATCTTGCGGATCAATTTGATAAAAGCCACGATCCAATATCTTGCGAACGTCGGCACTGCCTGCAAGCGAGTAACTCGTATCTCGTTTGTAATTTTTAATCATGCACCACTTGAGATCGAGTTCGGCAAGAAACATCTCAATGAGACTCGAAAACTGCTCGACAAGGGCGGGGTTGACATTGGTCTCGAAAATCTGCTGGATCCTAAGATTTGCCTTTTCGACTTCTTCATAAAGTGTCTTCCCTCTACTCGTCAGATAGACATTGACACGGCGCTTGTCACGAGGATCCGTCCTTCGATAGATCTGGCCGGCGGTCTCAAGCTTCTTCAGCGCCTTGGCAACCGTCGTCTTGTCGATCAAGAGATCACGGGATATATCGTACTGATTCGCTCCTTCATTCTCGTAAAGGTAGAGGATGTACGCATATTGCCCACGATTCAGACTTGTGTCTGTAAGAGTGTCTTCGTAGATTGTCTCAATCATGCGGGCAAGTTGCTCCACATAAGTTGCAATAGAATTCATTTATGGCACCCTTTCTTTGCCAGCACTTGATGAATCGTCACCTATGAACTCATTGTAAATGATTATTTCAAGCATTGCAAGTATTCCACAAAAAAGGGGGAGCATGGCTCCCCCCCTCTTGTTACTTCGCATAGGATACGGCTCGTGACTCACGAATAATATGAACCTTGACCTGTCCCGGATAATCGAGCTCTTCTTCGATCTGCTTGCTGATATCGCGGCTCATCAGCACCATTTCGTCATCACTGACTCTCTCCGGAAGCACCATGATTCGTATCTCGCGACCGGCCTGTATGGCATAGCTCTTCTCAACACCCTTATAAGAGTTGGCGATATTCTCTAGGCTCTCCAGGCGCTTGACATAGTTGTCCAGGGACTCCCTTCGAGCACCCGGACGGGCAGCACTGATCGCATCGGCTGCCGTCACCAAGACCGCTTCAACGGTCATCGGCTCAAAGTCGCCGTGGTGTGTGCTCATTGCATGAATGACTTCTTCACTCTCTCCGTACTTTTTCAAAATCCCCATGCCCAACTCAATATGAGTGCCTTCCATCTCCGTGTCGACAGCTTTTCCAATGTCATGGAATAATCCTGCTCTTTTGGCTATGCGGACATTGGCTCCCAATTCCTTGGCCAACATGCCGGCGATTTTGCCCACTTCAATTGAGTGTGAGAGTACGTTTTGGCCGTAACTGGTACGAAATTGGAGTCTTCCGACAAGTTTGACGATCTCCGGATGAACGCGATTGAGCTCCAGCTCGAACACAGCGTTCTTTCCTTCTTCTTTCATCATCTCGTCGACTTCTTTTCTTGACTTTTCAACCATCTCTTCAATGCGCGAAGGATGAATGCGACCGTCTGTAATCAGTTTTTCCAGTGCAAGCGCAGTTATCTTTCTTCGCACAGGATCAAAGCTGGAAATAATGACGGCTTCCGGTGTATCGTCTATGATCAGATCGACGCCGGTTTCTTTTTCAAGAGCGCGGATATTTCTTCCCTCTCTTCCAATGATACGGCCCTTCATATCATCGCTGGGAAGACTGACCACGGATACCGTGTTCTCCGAAACAAAATCCGAGGCAATTCGATGAATGGTGTTCGAAAGGATCTTCTGAGATTCCTTCTTCGCCTCTTCACGGATCTGTTCTTCCATCTCTCGAATTCGGGTTACCTTTTCACGACCGAGTTTCTTATCGACTTCATCGAGTAGTTGCTGGCGGGCCTCCTCACGCGACATAGCGGCAATCCTTATGAGCTCTTCCTCAATCTTATTTGCCTGCTTATCCAGAGCCGAGCGCTGTGCATTGATGCGCTTGTCTTGATTTTGCAGTTCTTTTTCTCGCTTATCCTGTTCTTTTTGTCGCTCGTCGAGAATTTCCTCTCTTTGAAGATTTCTCTTTTCTACTCGCTGAATTTCAGCTCGGCGTTCTCTGGTTTCTTTGTCAAAGTTGGCTCGTTGTATGTGGATTTCTTCTTTTGCCTCAAACAATTTTTCTTTCTTTAAGGTTTCTGCTGCTTTCCTAGCTTCCTGAATTATTTGATTGGACTGTGCCTCAGCATTTCCCAGTTTTCTCGAAGCCAAGGTTCGTCTGAGCAAATATCCAATAACAAGGCTGACAATGGCCACAATTATATAAACCAGAATTTGTTGCAAGTTTTCGGGTATATCAATCACCTCCTTAAATTCCTTTTTGTAATTATATCATAGCAGGGCGTTCCTCTCTACAGATACGTCGGAAATGGAACAAAAAAGTCGAACAGACAAGCAAACATGGCCGTCTCTTCGACATTTCAACATCTTTAGGAGGAAAACTCACTGCGCTGTACAATCTACTCTTGCTCTTTTTGTGCAGGGATAATCTCATAAAAAGCGAGGGCTCTTTGCTCAATCTCATGGAGAATCTCAGGATTGTCATCTAAAAATGCCTTTGCATTTTCTCTTCCCTGTCCCAGTCTCTCCTCCCCGTAACTGAACCAGGAACCACTCTTTTTCACGATATCGGCTTCTACTGCAACATCGAGAATGCTTCCGGTCTTTGATATTCCGGTTCCGTACATCAGATCAAATTCAGCAAGTTTAAAAGGCGGCGCCATCTTATTTTTTACCACACGCACACGCACACGCGATCCGATTGCACTGTCTCTATCCTTAATCTGCTCGCCTCTTCGCACATCAAGTCGGACGCTTGAGTAGAACTTGAGAGCATTTCCGCCGGTCGTCACTTCCGGATTCCCGAACATGATGCCGATCTTCATACGCAGTTGGTTGATAAAGATCAAGCAAGTATTCGAGCGATTGAGAACCCCTGTCAATTTTCGAAGAGCCTGGCTCATGAGCCGCGCCTGCAGTCCCATATGGGAATCACCCATCTCTCCGGAAACTTCTGCTTTGGGAACGAGAGCCGCTACTGAGTCGACGACCACGATGTCGATAGCATTGCTTCTGACCAGTGCATCGACGATTTCAAGCGCCTGTTCGCCGTTATCAGGCTGAGAGAGAATGAGATTGTCTGTGTCGACGCCGATGCGAGCGGCATATGTCGGATCCAGTGCGTGTTCTGCATCGATGAAAGCAGCCACTCCGCCCAATTTTTGCGCTTCAGCGATGGCGTGAAGCGCCACCGTCGTCTTCCCTGAGGACTCCGGGCCATAAATTTCTACAATGCGACCCTTCGGCAGACCGCCTATACCGAGGGCCAGATCGAGAGCCAAAGATCCCGTAGGAATGACATCCTGCTGTGTCTTGGCGGGTGCATCCCCCAGACGCATGATTGAACCTTTTCCGAACTGTTTTTCAATACTTGAGAGCACGCTTGAGAGTGCTTTTTCTTTTTCAGTCATAATTCCTCCGAGTGAACGTTTGTTCTGTTTCAGTATACACTATTATTCCTCTTCATTCAAGAGAAAGTCAATGGCAAAAGCCAAGGCGCGATAGCACATACGCACGAGATTTGCTTCTCTATTTTGACGCAATCGGAAATGAAGACATTCTTCCCTTTCGTTTGAACACATTGACACAAATACTTGACCATGTTTTTGCGGATCGGGATGTTCAGAATAGCCTGTAAGAGCCAGCGCAAGAGAACTTCCGCTCTTCCTTTTGGCAGCTCGGGCCAGTTCACGCGTAATCTCCTCCCCGACGCAGTCATCAATTAAAAGTTCCGGTGCCATATCGAGCATCTGCTGTTTTGCCTGAGGACTATAGACGACATAGCTCCCGTAAAGAACCTCGCTCACGCCACTGACTTCGGATAGGAGGGACGCAATGCCTCCACAGGAAGCTGACTCGACTAGAGCGAGTGTCAGCCCTCTGTCTTTTAACATTGAAAACAAGCGAAGGGGAATCGTCTCATCTCCTGTTGCATAGATTTCCTTTTGAAACAAAGTCTCTACTTCTTCACATATTTGCTCGCAGAGTTTCCGGTCCTTCGTTCGAACTCTCAAGGTTGTGTATCCGTCTGCAACATATGTCGCAAAATACATTGTCCTCTCTTCCCCCAGATGCTCACGAAGTTTCGTCTCCATCTGCACTTCTCCGATTCCAACCAATATATAGAAGCGCTCGTGGATCACCTCCGTTTGAAGTTGATCATGTAGCTGTCGAATCATGGGAAGATTTTCTCTTGGCGGTCCCGGAAGAAGAATAAGCGTTTTTTGTTCCTTTTTCAAGATCCATCCGGAAGCTATTCCAACTTGGTTTTCAATCTCCTCCTTCTGTGCCCCTTGAAACACTCGCTCGACAAGGGCAAAGCTGAGATCATCATGAGTACCTCCAAGACCTCCCGTCATGAAAAGGATGTCACATCTTTTCATAGCAAAATGAAACGCCTCTTCCATCCGTTCCAGATCATCAGGTGTCGAGAGCTGGAGATGCAATTGTCCACCGAGAGAATCGACCAGTCGACCGATATGCAATTTGTTTCTGTCGAGCACCTTTCCGTTTAAGAGCTCGTCGCCTATCGTTAAAAGGCCAAAGCGCAATTACAACACCTCCCGGTTCTTCCACAAATAATCCAGCGCGCTGAAAAGGGTGATCGCCGTCATCGACCAGATCAGCGCATGCAATAGGAGATCTGCACTTCGATCCGCCATCCAGTACAGATGGAGGACGATCAACAGAGCCATCTGAAGCACGGTCTTGATTTTCCCATAGATACTAGCGGCAATGACATGACTTTTTGCAGCCGCTATCGCGCGAAAGATGCTGATAAAGAGTTCTCTTGCGATGACGATGATAACAGGCACCGGGTTCAGTTTTCCAATGGAGACAAAGAGGATAAAAGAGCTGATTGTCAAGATTTTGTCTGCAAGAGGGTCAAGTAGTTTTCCCAGGTCCGTTACAAGATTCATCTTTCTGGCCAAATACCCATCAACAAAATCGGTCATAGCGGCCAATACAAAAAGAGCCGCAGCCAACTGACGTTGATCCGTGTATAAAAAGATCGCTACATAAACAGGCACGATCAAAAGGCGCAGCGTTGTAATCTTATTTGGCAGATTCATATATAACTCCGTTGAGGTCCATTCCCTCCGATTCAGTGATGAGAACAGACAAAAAGGTGCCGACCGGCACATCCGTGTCTTTGACAAATACGATGCAATCTACCTCGGGTGCATCCCACTTGCTTCTGGCATAGACGCCGTCTATTCCGTATTCTTCTACGAGAACCTCGATCACTTCTCCCACTTTATTGGCGCTCCACTCCTCGGCTCTATCTATTTGCGCCGACATCAGTCTCTCAAATCGCTCCTGCTTGATTTCAGAAGGCACCTTGTCCTTCAGTTTTTTCGAGGCGATCCCCTCCTCATCAGAGTAGACAAACGCTCCCAGTCTTTCAAATGGGTATTCATCGAGAAAGCACATCAGCTCTTCAAAGTCCTCTTCTGTTTCACCCGGAAAACCCACCATGACCGTCGATCTCAGCGCGATATCCGGCACCAGCTCCCTTGCCCAGGAAATCACCCGTTCAATGTCGCGGCGCGTCGTGTGGCGGTTCATTCTCTTCAGCACCCGGTCACTAATATGCTGAATGGGCATATCCAGATACGGAAGCACCTTCTCACAGGATGCAAGCGTTTCAAAAAATGAGCGAGTAAGAATATCTGTGTAGACGTACTGGAGTCGGATCCAAAATTTTCCGGGGATCGCATTGAGCGCAAGGAGAAGCTCCTCCAGGCTCTCTGTGCGATCGCGCCCGAATCGAGAGACGTCTTGAGCGATGAGAATCAGTTCTTTAGCTCCCTGTCTCAGTGCCCCTTCAGCCTCTCTTACAATATCGTCAATGCTTCTTGAGCGCATCGTGCCGCGCAGGGATGGAATGAGGCAATAGGTGCATCGATTGTCACATCCTTCCGCAATCTTTATATAGGAGACCGGAAGATGGAGTTCGGGTCTGTTTCCGGAAAGAATCGGTGTGTCGCGTCGCTCGAAAAAGAAGCGCTCCGAACTGTTCAGCACATCGGGCATCTCCCGAAGATATCCGGTGCCGACAAACAGATCGACTTCCGGTAGCTCACGATCCAATTTTCTTTGATACCTCTGGGACACACATCCCATCATCACGAGTTTTTTACAATTTCCCTCCAGTTTATAGTCAGCCAATTCCAGCAAGCGATCAAGACTTTCCCGGACAGCTTCCTCTATAAAACCGCAAGTATTTAAGATGATGATCTCCGCCGACCCAGGATCTTGCGTCCAATGATACCCTCGTTCAACGAGAGAACCAATGACGACTTCTCCATCCGAAGCATTTTTCGAACAACCTAAATTTTCAAGATAAAAGCGCTTCACGCTTCTTCCTCGCTTTGTTGAATATCATAAAAATCGACTAAGACTTCCCGAGGCTTGCTTCCCTGAGGAGGCCCTACAATTCCTCTCTCCTCCATCATGTCCACAAGTCTTCCGGCTCGACTGTAGCCGATGCGGAACTTCCTCTGCAGAAGGGAAGCAGATGCGCTTCTCTGATCGAGCACGACGCGGATCGCATCGGGAAGAAGCTCGTCTTCCACCTGACGTGTCTCCACTTCGACACTCCCCTGCACGACATTTTCGTCGTATTCCACTTCCATATCCTGGTTCTTGATAAACCGGACGACAGACTGAATCTCCTCATCGGCAATAAACGCGCCTTGAATGCGTCTTGGCTTTGAACTTGTCGGCGGCAAAAACAACATGTCTCCTCTTCCGAGAAGTTTTTCCGCCCCGCCCATATCCAGGATGATCCTCGAGTCAATAGCGGATGAGACGCTGAAAGCAATTCGCGCGGGAATATTCGTCTTGATCAGTCCGGTAATCACATCCGCACTCGGGCGCTGTGTGGCGACGATCAAATGGATCCCTGCCGCCCGCGCCATCTGTGAGATCCGAGCAATGGAGTCTTCAACTTGATTGGGCGCCACCATCATCAGGTCAGCCAGTTCATCGATCAATACGACGATGCGCGGAAGTTTATTTTCAGGATTTGCTTGATTATAGGAGTCGATATCTCTACAGCCTGCGTCGGCAAAAAGTTCATATCTCTCCGTCATCTGATTGACGGCCCAACCTAGAGCGATCGCCGCTTTTTTGGGATCCGTCACAACCGGTAAAATCAAATGGGGAATTCCGTTATATCCGCTTAGTTCCACAACTTTTGGATCGATCATGAGGAGTTTAACTTCATCGGGAGAATTTCGAAAGAGAAAACTGGTGATAATCGTATTGACACATACGCTCTTTCCCGAACCTGTGCTCCCGGCAATGAGAAGATGCGGCATAGAGGCAAGATTGGCTACGACGGGTTTGCCGGCGATGTCTTTTCCGAGAACGAAACTCAGAGGCGAAGCGCTCTGCAAAAACTCTTTGCTTCCCAACATGTCACGGATCGTGACGATGTCATTTTGTTTTGTAGGCACTTCGATTCCAACAGCGGCCTTTGCAGGCACCGGCGCAACGCGAACCTGCGCGACACCGAGGTGAAGAGCAATGTCATCGGAAAGACCGGAAACCCTGGATATCTTCGTTCCGGGCTCCAACTCCATTTCAAATCGATTGACAATGGGGCCTCGAGTGATACCGACCACACGGGCGATAACGCCGAAACTTTCGAGCGTCTCCTCTAATTTTTTCGCCGTTGCAAGGACTTCTTGTCTCTCCCGATCGGTATTTCTTGTGCTCTTCTGCTTTGGATGCAAGAGGGAAACGGAAGGCTTTTTGTATACTTTTTTTCCTTTTTCAGCCAGAGCTCTCGAAATATCTTCTTCCAGCTCGCGTGACTCTTGCTCTGTCGGAGCATTCTCTTCCTTCTTCACGACTTGAGCCGGCTCATGCACAGCCTCATTGTCACCTTTACCTTCTTCCTCCTGCCTCACGAATGCATGATCATAATCATGAACCGGTATTTCCCGCTGCCTTTCCGGAGGTTCTTTTGAAAGGAATTTTGGAAGTTCACGAGGTTCCTCCGGCAACACAGAAGGAACAGGTTCTCTAGACTTTCTTTTTTTTGAAATCTCTTTACCTTTTTCAGCTACACTCTTCATATCTCGGATGAAACGAATGATCGAGTAGCTCGTGATAAAAAAGATTCCGGTGAGAAGAAGGACGACGATGAGAATCATGTGTCCTGCGCGTCCGAGAAATTTATCAACTAAAAAACTCAAAGGAGACCCGAGAAGCCCTGCCGTTTTCAGCTGATGACCTCCGGAAAACAGGACCGATATCGTCTTTTTCTGATCAAATGCAATGCGAATCGACTCAGCGTGAATAAAACCGCTCAAAAGAATGACTCCAACAAAAGCGATCACCATGCCGGATCTGACGCGGTACTTGTGTCTTTCAAGAGACGGAGCATTTCCCATCACCACCCAGACAGGAAGGATGACGGGCAAAAGATATCCCGAAATTCCAAACAGCCCGAGTATGGCCTTTCCCAGCACTCCACCGAAGAGCCCGGTAGAGGAAGTAAAGAGCGAAAACAGCAAAAAAAGACTCAGCGCCAGCCATAGCAGCAGGCGTACTTCTTTTCTGAGTCCTTCTTTCTCTTTCGTTTTCGTCGTTGTTTTCTTTTTGGGAGCCACTTAGACCTCCTGGTTTCTTCCGGTTGAGCCGAACCCTCCCTCTGCTCGATCGGTTTCGTCCAGGGAGTCGGTCTCTTCCCATTGTACCCGTTCGTAGCGGGCAATGACCATCTGTGCAACTCGATCGCCGTCAACGATCGTAACAGGCTCGGTCGAGAGATTGACAAGCGCAATCTTAACCTCGCCTCTGTAGTCCGAATCAATCGTCCCGACGGCATTGACCAGAGTCAGTCCATGGCGGATGCTCATACCGCTTCTGGGGCGGATTTGTGCTTCTACTCCCTGAGGAAGACTAATATACACGCCTGTAGGAAAAAGAGCGCGTTCAAGCGGGGCAAGCACCACATCTTTTTCCAGATGGACACATAGATCCATCCCCGCCGACCCTTCCGTCTTATATTGGGGCAGCGGATGGGGGGATAAATTAACGATCTTAACCTTCATGGCTGTTTTCATCCAACAGCGCTTTCCGGCTAACTCCAATTTTATCGCCGTCGATATTGATAACTTTGACCACTATCTCATCGCCAATGCTGAACTCGTCTTCTACCCTTCTGAGGTGTTTCAGCGTCAACTCTGAAATATGACACAGCGCATCGACTCCGGGCAGGATCTCAACAAACGCGCCGAATTTGGCAATACGCAAGATTCTCGCTGTGTAAATGTCGCCGATTTTAATGTCTTTTATCCGCTCCATGGCGGCTTTTTTATGCTCAGCTTCGAGAAGTGCCTTTCGGGAACAGGCTATTTTGCCTTCTTCATCGATGCCGATGACTTTAACTTTGATGACGTCGCCCTCTTTAAACAGGTCTTCCACTTTATCAAGACGCTCGGGCGCCATCTCCGAGATATGGCAGAGTGCTTCATGATGCTGTGTTAGAGCGACAAATGCGCCAAATTTAGCAATCCGGACGATCTTTGCATCATAGACTTCGCCTACCTCGACATCTTTTGTAATCTCTTCAATCTCCGCCTTGGCCGCCTCTCCGCCTTCTGCCGTCTCAGCGGTGATAACGACTCGGCCGTCATCGGTGATGTCGATCTTAGCATTATGCTCGGTCGTGATGCGCGTGATCACCTTTCCGCCCGTGCCGATGACGTCGCGGATTTTCTCGGGATCAATCCAGAGGACAAAGACGCGTGGAGCGTGTGGGGAGAGTTCTCTTGGTTCAGAGAGCTCCGCATTCATCGCCTCGAGAATGTGAAGCCTTCCAATGCGCGCCTGTTCAAGCGCTTTTTCTAGAATCGTTCGATCGATCCCGGCGATCTTAATATCCATTTGAATAGCGCTGATACCCTCAGAGGTTCCGGCAACTTTAAAATCCATGTCTCCGAGGAAATCTTCAAGACCTTGGATATCGCTGAGTATGGCGACTTGATCGCCTTCTTTGATCAGCCCCATGGCAATCCCGGCAACCGGAGCCTTCAGCGGCACGCCGGCATCCATCATAGACAATGAGCTGGCGCAGATGCTTGCCTGTGATGAGGAGCCGTTGGAAGAGAGAACTTCCGCTACGACTCGAATGGCATAAGGAAACTCGTCTTCAGACGGCAGAACCGCAAGGAGCGCCTTTTCTCCAAGTGCGCCGTGACCTATAGCCCGTCGGTTAGGACCGCGCTGAGGACCTGTTTCACCGACAGAATAATGCGGAAAATTATACTGATGCATGAATCGCTTACTCTCATCTAAATCAAGTCCGTCAAGACGTTGGGCATCGCTGAGAGCTCCAAGTGTGGTAATTGATAGAGCACTGGTCATCCCCCGTTGGAAATAACCGGAACCGTGTGTTCTTCGAATCATGCCCGTCTCTGTAAACAACGGACGGATGGTTTCAGCCGTTCGGCCGTCAGGTCGAAGGCCCTCGTTTAAAATCATCGACCGCATAACTTTCTTCTGCAATGCTTGAAATTCTGCAGAAAGCGCATTTTCATCTTGCTCTTCTTCAGGTGTCATTTCAACATACTTATCAAGAAGGGCCTCATAAAGAGCATCCGTCTGTTCCTGACGATCTTCTTTCTCAAACGCTTGGCGGAATATCTGATAAAACGACTCTTCCGCTGCATTTTCAACGTAAGAAACAAGCTTTTCGTCTCTTTGCGGCGCCTCAAAGGGCACTTTTTCAACGCCGACGACCTCGACGATTTCGTCGACAAAGCGCACCACTTTTTTTATCTCTTCATGAGCAAGGAGAATCGCTTCTAAAATCTTTTCTTCAGGTAAAATATCAGCCTGTGCCTCTACCATCATGACGGCATCTCTTGTACCGGCAACGACAAGGCGCAATGAAGAACTGTTCAATTCTTCTTCCGTAGGATTGACGATAAACTCATCGTCTATCATTCCGATTTGAACCGCGCCAATGGGGCCCATAAAGGGAATTTTTTCCGCCAGACTCAGGACAATCGACGACCCGATCATTGCGACGATTTCCGGCGCGCAAGAGCGATCGACGCTCAGGACTTCGGCAATTACCTGGACTTCATTCTTATAGCCGTCAGGGAACAGAGGCCGAATCGGGCGGTCCATGAGTCTTGATGAGAGCGTCGCTTTATCTGTCGGACGCCCTTCTCGCTTGAGATAGCCGCCGGGAATGCGCCCGACTGCATAGAGTTTCTCCTGGTAATCACAGCTCAAGGGGAAGAAGTCAATCCCCTCTCTCGGTTTGGAACTGGTGACGTGAACCATCACCTGCGTGTCACTGTAGCTGACGAGGACGCTCGAATCGCTTAGCGGCGCATATTTTCCGACCACTACTTCCAGCGGTCTGCCGGCCAATTCGAAGCGAAAGGTCTGTTCTTGCATTCTTTCCTCCTTAGGAACCTTACTGAAAAAAGATGGGAACTCTCCCATCTTTCCATTATTTGCGCAGTTTGAGTTGTTCAATCAGGCTTCGATACTCTTCGATATCTCTTTTCCTGATATAGTTAAGCAAATTGCGGCGGCGTCCAACGAGTTTGAGAAGTCCTCTTCTCGTGTGATGATCTTTCGGATGACGCTTGAGATGATCATTGAGCTCATTGATGCGAGTCGTCAAAACCGCCACCTGCACGCGTGAAGATCCACTATCATTTTCATGTTCGCGGAACTGAGAGATGATCTCTTGTTTCTTTTCTTTATCCATTTCCAATCTCCTTTTATTTATTCTCCCGAAACCGAGCCGTGGTCGGAGATTTCCAACGGCCAAGTTTTGGGAACACTAAATATCTTACCATAAACTATAGACACTGTAAACTTCTATTACCCAATCTTCTCAAGGAATTCCTCAAGGTAATTGAGATGCTCCTCCAGTGCCTCAATCTGTGTGTTTGTAATGGTAATCCCTCTCTCCTTCAGACGCTGCATCACAGCGGAAGTCATACTCTCGATATAATCTCTCCCGTTGTCGCTAAGATCCACTAACACAACGCGTCGATTCGTCGGATCGTACTTTCGCTCAACCATATCTTTTGAGACGAGAACGTCAACAATCTTTGTCAGCTGCTGATTCGACACATCGATCTGAGATGCCAGCTGCGTCATGTTCATCATGCCCTTTTCATTGAGAGTGTTGAGAGCCGAGAGCTGCTTTCTGCCAATGGGAAAACGCGCATTGATCTCAGGGGTGAAAATTGTCCTTCGCACAGAGTTCCCCAATTGAATGATGCGATTGACCATTTGCCTTTCTTTGTCCATTCATATCTCCTTATATCTTTGTGTGTAAACTCTTAAAATGCTCCCTCGTTTTTGCGACATCTCTTTCGATCTGATCGATCAGTTCCTGTCTCGAATCAAATGTTATTTCATCGCGAATAAAGGACAGAAACTCAAGAGTCACTTCTTCCTCATAAAAATCTCCCTTTGTATCTAATAAATGGGTCTCTATGCTGAACGATCTCCCCGGAAATGTCGGACGATTTCCTACACTTGTCACACTTTGATAGACATTTCCCTCTATATGTGCGTTTGTAATATACACCCCTTTTCGAAGAGTGTATAAATTCGGTCGAATATTGAGATTAAGCGTTGGAAAACCGAGGCTTCCTCCCGTGCCGTAGCCGCGAATCACTGACGCCCTGTACGAATAGAACCTTCCAAGAGACGCGTTGAGTCTTTCAATATCGCCCAAAGCCATCAATTCTCTGAGAAGGGTGCTGCTGACAATATGTCCGTCAATGATATGAGCTTCCACTTTCATCACAGGTATTTTCAACGATGATGCCGGATCGCTCCCCTTATAACCAAAACGGAAATCGTATCCTACAATGAGTTTGCGGACACGCAATCCGAGATACTCTAAAAAAGTCGGTGCCGTCATATGACGAAGTTGTTGCGTAAACGGAAGAGCGACGACATAGTCGACCCCGGCATTTTTTAAAAACTGTAGTTTTTCATAAGGGTCCATGACATAGGGAATCGACTTCTTCGAAATCACTTCACGCGGGCTATTTAGAAAAGTAACAGCTACAGAAGGACAACCCAACCTTCTCGATTCATCCAAGAGGGCTGAAATTACTTTCTGATGACCTAAATGATACCCGTCAAATGTTCCAATTGTCAACAAAACATCACAATGTATTTCTCTTAATTGTCGAACATCTTCAATAATCATATATTAAATTACCTTTTCCGGCAGAAACGAGTCTCCGCTGCGCACCGCGGTCCCCACAAAACTGCCCTTATATGTCAATACGACTCGTTCATCAGAGACTTGCTCTGCAGACATGGGAGTCTTTATCCCCCTGCGCCAGTTCCGCAGCAAAAAAGGGCCAATTTCTATTCGTTCAAACGGCTGAAGATCGCCCACATTCCTGAGAAAGCGATAATCCTCTGCTCTCACCATCGATTCAATCTCGTCGAGGGTAAAACACGCATCAAGAGATATTCCATCATTTTCCACTCTTACAAGCTTGCTCATCACGCCGGAGGTCCCAAGTTCATGCGCTATATCATGAAACAGCGTGCGGATATACGTTCCCTTTGAGCAGCGGACGGTAAACACAGCCTCTTCTCCATCTATGCCATGACATATAATTTTTTCAATAAAAACACTCCTCGGAGGGCGATCGACGATGATCCCTTGTCTTGCATACTTATACAAAGGCTTCCCTTGATGCTTGAGGGCGCTCACCATCGGAGGGACCTGCGAAATTTCGCCGATAAAGCGAGGAAGCACTGCTTCTATCTGATGTCTTGAGGGAATGACTCCCGGCGCAGGCTCGAGCCTCCCCCAAATATCAAAGGTATCGCTGTTGTAGCCGAATCGGAGGGTTCCGACATATTCTTTCATCGGTGTTCTCATGCGGTCAATAAAGGTCGTGGCCTTTCCCACATACACGCTCAGCACGCCGGTTGCCATGGGGTCAAGCGTTCCGCTGTGTCCACATTTCTTCATTTTAAGAAGCCTTCTTAGAAATGAGACGACCCCAAAGGAGCTGATATTTTGACCTTTATGAACGTCAACTCTTCCGAACAAGCAACGCCTCCAACTCTCTAAGAAGTTTCCTTAAAACCTTTTCATAATCATGATCAGTAAACGTGATGCCGGAAGCGTTTTTATGGCCGCCACCACCAAAGGCGAGAGCCACTTTTGATACATCGACATCGCCGACAGAGCGCAGAGAAGCGCGCAAAGACCCTTTATAGTCGTAGAGGAGAAGAGCGACCTCCACCCCCTCCATATCTCTGAGAGCTTCGACAATATCATCGGTGTTGTCGGTTCCGGCTTCCAGCTGGACTTTCCTTGGAAGCCACGAATAAACGCCGCGATTCGAACAGAAAAACGTCGAACTGTCGATCGCTCTGGCAAGAAGCTTCATCTTCTCTTTCGAGTTGTTTCCAAACAAATCCTCACAGAGCTCGGACATGCTCACTCCCCGATCTATGATTTCAGCGGCAATTTCGAGTGTCCTGCTGCTGGTGGAACTATAATAAAATCTGTTCGTATCAAGAAGAATTGCACCCAAAATGTAGCGTGCGGCCTTCTTCGTGATCTTATATCCGAGCGCTTCAGACAGTGAATAGATGAGTTCTCCCGTACTCGAGAGATTTCCAATGACATAGTCGAGATCGCCAAAGCGGGTATTTGTCCCGTGATGATCGAGATTTAAGATCTTCACGTCCGGAAAATTTTTCACTCGATCGATGCATCGATCGATATCAGCGCAATCAACCGTGATCAATAAATCGGGGCGAAATCCCTCAGGAATCTCGGTTCGATATCGCTCATGGACGAGTGTTCGAATGGACGGAAGTGGAGTTTCCGCTGCCAAAGCATACGCTTTTTTTTCCCTTTTTCTAAATATTTCCAGAAGCGCCGATGCACTTCCCGCTGCATCGCCGTCCGCTTTAATATGGGGAAGAATTAGAATATTATCTGCTTCTTGCAGCGCAATGCGGATTTCTGAAAAGGTGTTGTTCTTTTTCATCTTCATGGGTTCAACTTCTTAAACAGTTCGTCCATCTCCATCGCTTTGGCAATAGAGTCGTCATAGTAAAATAAAACCTCCGGTGTATGATAGAGTTCGAGTTTTTCTCCCAATCTCCTGCGAAAATATCCCTTTGCTCTTCTGAGGATCTCGATCAGCTCATCTTCTTGCAACTCTCCATTGAGACAACTTACATAGACTTTGGCGCTCTTCAAATCTGCCGCCGTATCGACATGAGTTATCGAGACGATGCCGTTTATGCGGGGGTCTTTCATGTCAAAAAGAAGGACATCGCTGAGAATGCGGCGAATCTCCTCGTTGACCTTTTGAAGGCGTTTGCGTTTCATCACAGACTCCTCTGAATTTCCTTGATGAGGAAGGTTTCAATGATATCTCCCTCTTTAATGTCATTGTAATTCTTCAGTCCGATTCCGCACTCATAACCTGCCGCGACACTTCTTACATCGTCTTTGAATCTTTTGAGTGAAGAAACTTCTCCTTCATAGATGACGATGCCGTCGCGCACTAAGCGCACTTGCGAGCTGCGGGAAATCTTTCCTTTTTGGACATATCCTCCTGCAATCGTGCCCACGCCGGGTACGCGGAAAGTATTTCGCACTTCGATATTACCTTCGACGACTTCTTTTTGATCGGGCGAAAGCATGCCACTGAGCGCATCGCGAACATCGTTGATAATATCATAGATGATGCGGTACGTACGAATCTCAACATTCTCTCGTTCAGCAACCGCCTGAATATTGTTGTTAGGACGGACGTTAAAACCGAGGATGACCGCCTCGGAGGCCGTGGCAAGGAGAATGTCGGCTTCCGTAATCGCCCCGACTTGTGCTCGTATGATATTGACTTCTACTTCGTCGGTATTGAGTTTTTCAAGCGACTGCTTGATGGCCTCTATCGAGCCGTGGACATCTGCTCGCAAAATGACATTGAGCGTTCGAAGCTCGCCTTCTTCCGCGCCCTCGAACAGATCGTCGAGGCTGGCCACTTTCTTCGTGGTAGAGAGTCTCTCTTTTCGCAGAAGAAGTGCATTTTCCTCTGCATAATTTCTTGCCGTCTGCTCGTCGGCCGTGACATAAATTCTGTCACCCGCCATCGGCAATTCGTTCAATCCGGTTATCTTAAAGGCACTCGAAGGACCGGCTGTCTTTATTCTCTTGCCTTTGTCATTATGCATTGTTCGAATACGACCAAAACTAGCTCCGGCAAACACGCTGTCTCCAATGGATATTGTCCCCGTTTCCAGAAGAACCGTTGCCGTATTTCCCATGCGTCTGTCGACATTGGCTTCAATAATCGTCCCTATCCCCGGACGCTTGGGGTTGGCCAAGAGTTCCTGAACTTCGGCTACCAGGAGAATCATCTCCATCAGTTGATCGATTCCTTCGCCGGTCTTAGCAGAAACCTCTACACTAATGACATCTCCTCCCCAATCCTCGACGACGAGATCATGTTCTGTGAGCTCTTGCTTGACGCGCTGCGGATTTGCTTCCGGCTTATCCATTTTGTTGATGGCTACGATGATGGGAACATCAGCCGCCTTTGCATGGTGGATTGCCTCCACGGTTTGAGGCATAACTCCATCATCGGCGGCGATGACGAGAACGGCAATGTCTGTAATGCTGGCTCCGCGTGCGCGAAGTGTTGTAAATGCCTCATGACCGGGGGTGTCAAGAAACACGATGCGCTTTCCTTCGTGCATCACTTCGCTTGCCCCGATATGCTGGGTAATTCCACCCGCCTCTCCCTTTGCAATTCTACTTGAGCGAATATAGTCGAGAACAGATGTCTTTCCGTGGTCGACGTGTCCCATCACCGTCACCACAGGGGCTCGTTCAACCATATCTTCCGGCTTGTCTTCAAACTCAAACGTCTCTACCTGCTCTTCGGCCACCGTTTGTCGACGAAGAAGGCTGATATCGTATTCCATGGCGATCAGTTCCGCGCTCTCAAAGGGAACATTTGAGTTCATCGTATACATCTCGCCCAAGGACATAGCCTTCATGATGAGATCGGTTGCCGGGCGGTGGAGCACGTCAGCAAGCTCGGCAAGCGTCAAGAAATCATCGATTTCAATCGGCTCTGTGGGCGCAAATACTTTCTCTTCCTGTGGTTTTCTGTATTGAGCACGCGTCCCTCGCTTTTTCTTTCGGAAACTTCTGCGAACCTCGGGTTTATCCTCTTCTATCGGCTCGGCCTGCACCTGTACAGCGGGGCGTCTCTTAGGCCTTGCAGATCCTTTGGGAGAAGCGGTTTTTCCCTTTGCAGCAGGTTTCTTCGCGGATTTCGGGCGCTCGCGTTCTTCCTCTTCTATCTCAATTTCTGTTGCTTTTTTCGCCGTTTTCTTGCGGGCCCGAGGCGGTTTTTTCGCCTTTTCAAGCTCCTCCACCTTCACCTCTTCCTCAACAACCGGCTCTTCCTTCTTTTTGCGCGCCTGTTTTGGTTCTTCCTGCACGATCGGCTGAGGCGCTGTAGGCGGCAGATCGATTACGACATCAGGATTTAAAAAGTCCAAGAATTTTTGATGCTCCTCTTCCGAAAGCACCGACATATGGTTTGCTACTTTGATTCCCAGGCGATCTAATTTCGTAATCAAATTTTTACTGGTCATTTTGAACTGTTTTGCCAGTTCATATACTCGAATTTTCGTCAACAGACACCTCCTGCTCTGAAAACTCCAGCATGGCTTCTGCCATGATGGGATCGGTAATTCCAATGATATGCCGGTTCGTTTTTCCGATAACGCGGCTGATTTGTTCGGCAGTGTACGCCTGTATCACAGGAATATCCCTTGTATGGATCAGTCGCTCCAGAGCGTTGCGGCTAATCTCCTTTGATGCGATCAGGAGCACGACTTTGTGCTCGCTGAGACCTCTTTCAACACTTCTTCTTCCGCTGAGCAACTTTCGGCTCTTTGCGGCAAATCCCAACAGGGACAGTACTTTATCCTTCATCCAGTTCCTCGCTGAGCGTGTCATATACTTCCTCCGGTATAGAAGCAGAAAGTGCTCTTTCGAGGCTTCTACGCTTTTTTGCCATCTGCAGGCAATCCGCCTTCGGATGAATATATGCACCTCTCCCGTTCATTTTTCCGGTCGGGTCGACATGAATCTCTCCGCCGCTCTGACGGACGATGCGAACTAATTCTTTTTTAGGGGACTGTTCATTGCATCCGACACATTTCCTCATGGGAATCTTTCGTACTCTCAACGGCTACTCCTCTTCTTCTAACGCCGACTCGCTGACGATGTCAATTTTAAACCCGGTCAGTTTTGCAGCCAGCCTTGCATTCTGTCCTTCTTTTCCGATAGCAAGGCTCAGCTGATAGTCCGGAACGACGACTCTGACATTTTTCTCCGTAAGAAAATCGACTCGGGTCACTTTGGCCGGACTGAGAGCATTGACAATGTATTGTGCATCATCATCTGTATATTCGACGATATCAATCTTCTCTCCGCCGAGTTCATCGACAATTGATGCCACTCGCGTCCCCTTGGGGCCTACACACGCTCCGACAGGATCGAGATCTTCCGATCGGCTGAAAACGGAGATCTTCGTCCTTGAACCGGCTTCTCTGGCAATCGAGCGGATCAAGACCTCTCCATCATTGATCTCAGGAATCTCAAGTTCAAACAGACGGCGAATGAGCCCGGGATGAGTTCGAGACAAAACAATTTCTGGAGCTTTTGTCTCTTCTTTTACTTGTGCAATATAGCAGCGGAATCGAGCTCCGACACGATATCTTTCTCCGGGAATCTGCTCCTTTGGAGGAAGCGTAGCTTCCGCTTTACCCAGATTAAAGTAAACAACGCGATTGCTTATTCGCTGGATCTGTGCGTAGATCAGCTCATTTTCTCTCGCCTTAAACTCTTCGTAAATGCTGCTTCGCTCCGCCTCTCGGATGCGTTGGACGACAACCTGTTTTGCCGCCATAGCGCTGATGCGCCCGAAATCTTCAGGAGACTCTCTTCGCTCCACAACATCGTCAAGCTCATACATGACATCAATCTCTTTGGCATCTTCTAAAGAAATCTCATTTTCAGGCTGGATCACTTTTTCTACAACGCGGTAGCGGCTGTACACTTGAATCTCACCGGTCTCTCGATCAAATTCAATTCGAGCGACGCGATTGGAGCCGAAGTTTTTCTTAAACGCCGTCACAAGAGCCGCCTGGATCGACTCAAAAAGCACATCTTCAGGGATTTCCCTCGTTGTGGCAATCGTTCGGATGACATCTACAATATTGTCCATTCTAACCTCTATACTTCCAAAATATTCTTCACGCGTTTGATCCGGTCCATCGACAGCTCTATCTCTTCACCTGTCGCCTCATCGATCATTCGCAATACATCATTTTCTTTAGCTAAAAGTTTTCCGGTGATGAGTTTCTGTCCATCGAACATCTGATTGAGGATTACATTTACTCGATGCCCTTTAAAGCGAATAAAATCACTCTCATGTTTGAACACACGCTCCGCTCCGGGAGAAGTGACCTCGAGGAAGTATTTTTCCTTCACAGGGTCCAGTTCGTCCAGGCGCTTGCTCAAAAATCTGCTGATCTTCTCGCAGTCGTTGACAGAAAATCCTCCCGAAGGTCTGTCAGCGGCCACCCTCAGATACCGTCTTCCGGACTCTTTAATAAATACCACACTGTAAAGCTCATAGCCCTCTTTTTCAAAGAAAGGGAGGAGTATTTCTTCTACCAGATGCGGCACGCCTTTTCTCTTCATACGCCTTTCCTCACACATTATGAATGAAAGAGTGGCGGGGGCCACTCTTCCAACAAGTTCTTAGTTACATCTTATCCTAACATAATTAGTGATACTTGACAAGATGGAATATAACACAATCATACCATCGCGATAAACCGTCTCTACAGCGCCCCCTCAGAAGCGAGGAGATATGCTACAAGCAGCAAAAAAGCATTCTCAGCCCCTTCGATATTCATCCTTTCATAGCTATGAGAGGCGTATACTCCCGGTCCGAAAGCGGCATGCCTGATGTCCCAGCCCGAGTGAAGAGCGGCTGAAGCGTCGGATACATAACCGGTATAGCTGTCTACGGCATATGTAATAGACTTCTCCTCGCACAGGCTGATCAGCTCTTTTAGGATCTGATGGTCATACGGCCCGTGGCTGTCTCCGGCGATGATCGACACCTTTGTCTCATCTCCGTCAAGCCCGACACCGACACATCCCATATCAATGGCGAGAAGTTCTACAATGTCGTCCGGGAGCCCGGAACCGATCCCGTGGAGGACTTCTTCAAAGACGCTGAAAGCGATGTATGTCTTGCGTTTGAGAGGAAGTTTTTGATCAAGGACATACTTTACAAATGTCATCAGAAGCGCCACGCCCATCTTGTCGTCAAGAAATCGGGACTTGATAAAACCGTCGGAAGAAATGCGAAAACGGGGCTCTATGGAGACCATGTCACCGTGGCGGATGCCGAGGCCGACCGCGTCTTCTCTCGATGACACATGTTTGTCGAGCACCACCTCAAGATTTTTTTCGAAGGTGCGCACAACATTGTACTCTTTGTTTACATGAGTGGATGCGTTTTCGATGAGAATAGTCCCCTCATAATCACCGTCGAATTTCGTGTGAACGATGACATTTTCGCCCTCGACATTATTGGGGTTGAGCCCTCCCACCGGCCTGATGCGAAGTCTCCCGTCAGATAGAATCTCCTTTACCTGAGCGCCAAGTGTGTCAAGATGGGCGACCACCATTATAGGATCTCCATTACCTCCCAGAGTAAAGTAGATATCCCCTTTGTTCGTGCGCTGATACTCAAGCCCCATTTCATCTAAAGCTCCGCACATATACGAAATTATCTCTTCACACATGCCGGTTGGGCTTGGAATAGAAATTAACTTCTCCAACTGCTCAATATAATAGTTTTGATATGAATCAAAAATCATTTTATCCCTTCTTTCAGAATTTTATTTCATAGTAAATATAGCCAAAACCACTTGCTCACTAAGACAAACAGAGGAACCGGAGCATCTAATTCAGAAAAAACATCTCTACTCAGACTCCTCCATTTCGATTCTCAAATCATCAATCGGCGCAAGTGAAAACGCCTCTGTTCGATCACAGAACACGACTATCCGCTCACGAATGCTGTATGTACAGGTGTAAAGCACAAGATCATGTCCGCTATTTTGAACGGCTTCCACCTCTGTTGGCTTCAACGTACAGATCTTCACGACTTTATAGTAATTTTCGATCCCGTCCATATCTACAAAAAAGACGCCGGCTCCGATTTCAACATCAAAAAGAGGTCCGAAATGGCTGTCATAGTGATGGGCGGCAATTACAAAATCATCCGTCCTTGAGGAGCCGAATTGTCGGCAAGGAGCAATTTTGAGTCTTTCATAGTCCCACTCCGACATCACCGGAAGTTCCATTTTAAGATCGGGAATAAATAAATAGCCCACATAGCCATAGCCTTCAATCTCCACGACAGGCATCTTCGGTGAAAGAACCGTCTCTTGCACATCCGGCGACTCATTAAATCTCTGCGCAGCATCTGTTTTCCCGGCATTGAGATAGGCTTTCACGTCTCCAAGAAGGCTTTGCGCTTCCTTCCCTGCTCGTACATCCTCAAAGCAATTATACGCGAAAAGAGATAGTGCTGAAAAAATCAACACCATCCCTGCAATCAAAAAGAATATGCCTGTTTTTTTAGGCTTTTTCATTCTTTCGCCTCTTTACGTATATGCTTTACTTTGCCTATTTGAAAACCTTGCTCGTGCTTGGCAACCATGATACCACATACAATACTAGATTTCGATGGGGCTTCTCCGGATATTTGAAAGATTACAGACAGCTCCGCTACGACAATCTGCTAAGCGCCAAGAACACCAAGTCGGATAAATCTCTTCATTTATAAAAAGCTGAAGATGTCGAGTTGGTTTGTCTCGCTTAAATCCTCTAACATTGCGAGATTGCGAAGAGCTTCTATTGCCGTCTTATTGAGTTTGGCTCGCGCGCTGAGGTCTTCAATAGAAAGGAATTCCCCTTCTTCTCTCACTTCTGCAATGGCCTGCGCTGCATTTTCACCCACTCCTGCGATCGAGCGAAGCGGCGGAAGAACCTTTCCGTCCTCGAGCAGAAATTTATGGGGATGCGAAGCATAGAGTTTGGGGGTTGCAAAATCGAGTCCTCTCGCATACATCTCATAGACGACTTCGATGAGGGCAAGAGATTCACTCTCTTTATCTTTTCCTCTACTCTCTTCTCTGGGCGCCAGCAACTCTTCTAAAGCCGCATCGAGTCCTCTGCACATGCGTGCTGTATCAAACGTATCGACCTTCGTGCTGAAATACGCCGCATAAAAAGCTGCCGGTGCATGGAGTTTGTACCAGGCGATGCGAAAACCGTTGAGCACATAGGCGACTGCATGGGCTTTGGGAAACATATAGCCCATCTTGTTGCATGAATCGATGTACCACTGATCAATTCCCGCTTCCTGCATGGCGCAGATTTCCTCTTCCGTAAGTCTGGTCCCTCCCTTGACCTTGCCCATGATATCAAAGGACATAGCGCGAGAAAGACCCTTTTGCTGACAATAGATCATGATCTGCTCTCGCGTCGCGATGACATGTTTGAAGTCGACCGTGCCGTCTCGGACAAGTTCCTGAGCATTTCCCGCCCAAACATTGCTTCCATGACTGAGCCCTGATACGCGAACGAGATCTTCAATCCCTGAAATGTGAACTTCGTTTAAAATTCCTCGGGTGAAAACCGTGCCGAACTCGGGTACACCGAGTGTCCCCTTTCCGAGAGACCATCTATAATCCTTCAGTCCAAGCACATCGACACCGTTAAAAAGACGTAGGACTTCTTTGTCGCGCAGAGATATGTCATGAGGTGAATAGCCCGAGAGCACCTCCAAGTCGTGCAGGAGCGTCGGAACATCATGCCCGAGGATGTCGAGCTTCATCAGCCTCCCTTTTAGCGCATCATAATCAAAGTGCGTCGTAATGACACCGCTTGCTGCGTTATGCGCCGGATATTGAATAGGAGTAAACTCATAGATCGATACACCTCGCGGAATCGTGATGATCCCGGCCGGATGCTGTCCTGTGCTTCTTCTAATTCCCTCAAGCCGGGAGCTGATTCGGTTGATCTCCGGCTCCGGAAGAGTCTTTCCTCTCGCTTCAAAATACGATTTCGTATACCCATAGGCGGTTCTGTCTTTGATCGCACTGACCGTGCCGCCCTTAAAGACCAAGTCTTCACCGAAGAGCTCGCCCGTGTACGCTTGTATCTGCAGCTGAATAGCGGGTGAAAAGTTGAGATCGATGTCGGGCTCTTTGTTTCCGTCGAATCCTATGAATGACTCAAAGGGGATATTGAATCCGTCTTGATACATCCATTTGCCGCAACCGGGACATCGTTTTTCAGGCATGTCAAATCCGTTCTCCACACCCGGATCTTCATTGAATTCAAAATATGCACATTCGCTACAAGCGTAGTGAGCAGGAAGGGGATTTACCTCCGTAATTCCAGCCATCGTGGCGGCAAAAGAGGATCCTACACTTCCGCGGCTTCCAACGATAAATCCCATTTCCTCAGAACGGATGACGAGTTTTCTCGCTGCGATATAGAGCACCGCATAGCCGTTTCCGATGATCCCCTGCAGTTCATCGTCTAAACGCTCACGCACAGGTTCAGGAAGTGGTTTGCCATATATTGACTCCGCCTTTTCAAAGCAAATCTCCTTTAAAAGTTCATCGCTGTTGTCGATCGTGGGCGGATACTTTCCCTTTTTCAGCGGCTGAAGCTGAGGAATTGCATCGGAAATCTTTTTTGGATTGTCGATGACGATCTCTCTCGCCCTCTCCTCACCCAGGAAAGCAAACGCGCGGAGCATCTCCCCCGTGCGAAGGAATGCATGGCCCGCCCTTGTTTCCAGCGAATATCCCCTCTTTTGCCCTTCGCGAACAATATTTCTATAGAGATAATCCTCTCGATCCAGATATCGGCTGTGGGTTGTGGCCACAATCGGAATCTCAAGACTATCGGCTACATCGCGGATACGCAGTTGGATCTCCACAATATCGTCCATACTTCTCACATTCTCACGATCGATAAGTACGTGATGAGAAACGGAAGGTTGGAGTTCAATATAATCATAGAGCGAGGCAATACTTTGAAGCCTCTCCATCGGCTCGCCGTTGAACACCGCTTCAAAGAGCTCTCCGGTGCCGTCGCCGCTGCCGAGAAGGAAATGATCGCCGAGCGTCCGCAGACGGCTCTTTGGGATGGCCGGACCTCTCCTGTCGAGATGGTTCAGGTTGGCATCGCTCAGCAGCTCGTAGAGAATGGGAAAAGCCCCTTCTTTTGCCGCAAGAAGCGTAAACGTATACTTTCGCGAACTGATGAGATAAAACGCATCGTCCGCCAGTGCATTGAGTTCTGAAAACGTGCGAATTCCTTCATGGTGATAGCGCATCAAGATAGAGCTGAGAATTCTCCCACAGACCATGGCATCATCGAGCGCCCTGTGATGCTGCGTCTGCTTGATCTTGAGCTCTCTTGCCATGCGCTTGAGATTGTGTGTTCTCAGTTCCGGATGAGATAAATAACTGAGGGCCAAGGTATCGACCGTCTGATTTGTAAAGTCTCTGCCAATGGAGCGAAGTCCCTCTCGAAGAAAAGAGCTGTCAAAATCACTGTTATGAGCAGCAATCGGGGCATCCCCGATAAAATCCATAAGTTTGTTTAGCGAGTCTTCCAGAGAGGGAGCGCCATCGACCATGGCCTGCGTAATACCGGTCAGTTTTGTCGTGAATTCCGGGATCAGCTGATTCGGCCTCACAAAGGTCGAAAATGTATCTACAATTTCGAAATTGTGGATCCTTGCCGCCCCTATCTCAACAATCTCATCCCTGTCCGGGCGAAGACCGGTCGTCTCAAAGTCCAGAGCGACAAACGTTCCGTCAAAGGCCACATCGTCGCTTGCTGAAAAAGGTGGCGTCTCATCGTCATAGAGGACACCCTCCATGCCGTAGATGACTTTGATCGGCAGTTTTTGCGCCAGTGAACTGAGCCTCGGATAGGACAGAAGATTCATCCGATCAGTAATAGCGATCGCTTCCATTTCATAGTGAATCGCTCTTTCAAGGAGTGCATCGGCATTGACGATGCCGTCAACCTCGCTCATATTCGTCAACGCACTGAGCTCCACTCGATGAACTTCGCAGTCATCTCCGGGAATCTCGGGTGTCTCCACCTCTTGAATTCTTTGCGGCTGGAGAATCATGCTGTTTTCATACTCACTATAGCTGAGCTGACCTCGGATTCGATAGTGCCTGCCTTTTGCCAACCTCTCATCAATGGCTTCCTGCTCTTTCGGAGAGGCAAAGAGAGTAAAAGCCAGAGAACTGCTCCCGTCATATATAGCGCCTGAATAAATCAGGCGATCATTCTTTGTCCTGCGCATATCGAGAGATATCAGCTCTCCCTCGATGACGAGCCCCTTTTGAGGTCCCTGCTCAAGTGCATCTAAAATAAAAGAAGTCCTCGGAGTGACTTCTCCAAAATATTTTACCCTCCTCTTTCTTTGAGTCCTTTTCTCAGGAGCGGGCGGAGCGGAGGCGCTAAACTTTTCCACCTCGCGGCGAATTCTCTCGGCGATCTCTTCTCTTTGCGAGAGCCCAAGCGACTCCTCAATAAACGACAGACTGTCAAGTGCGACAGGCTCCTGTACTTCCTCAACAGGTTTTTCTTCTTCCGGCGGCTCTGAATATAGAGAGCCCTTTACGTCCCCTCTCTCCCAATTTCTATACTCGTCAACGAGTCTCTTCCACACCTCTTCCGACTCGCTGAATCGATACTCTCCCTCCACTTCTACAAGATCGGCATCGATATCGAGATGAAAGAGGCTTTCTCTTAAAAAATCCGATTCTTGCCACCCGCTTACATCCTTTACCCGTACACAAAAGCCTGTCTCTTGCTCGATAGCGTCGCAAAACGCATCCAAATGTTCTTCCTGCGCTCCCTGCGTATAAAGAAAGAGTTCAAGCTTGGAAGAGTAAAAGATAGCGCGAACGAGTTTCGCACCGGTGAAAAAGTGATTGAGTCTATCGGTTAAGAGTGACATTGGCCATCCTTTCTATTTCATCCAAAAGCGCATCGACCAAGTGGTCCTGCGGAAGTTTCGCCACAACCTCTCCCTTTCGAAAAAGAAGACCTTCTTTGACGCCCCCTGCTATCCCGACGTCGGCATCCCTTGCTTCACCGGGACCGTTTACGGCACAACCCATCACAGCTACCTTTAGCGGGATATTGATTCCTTCAACGGCCTTCATCACTTGATCGACCATCGCAAGAAGGTCAATTTTCGTTCTCGCACACGTCGGACAGGAGATGAGCTCAAAGCCTTGGCGAAGACCCAAGGAGCGCAATATCTCCTTGGCCGGAGCGATCTCTTCTTCAGGAGATGCGCTGACGGAAACACGTATGGTATCTCCGATCCCGTCACTTAAAAGCGTTCCGATGCCGACTGAACTTCTGACAATAGAGGTCGAAGGCGGCCCCGCTTCCGTTACGCCGAGATGAAGCGGATAATCAAACTCGCGAGAAATTGCGCGATTAACCGAGATGTTTAGCGAGACATCACTGGCTTTTGCGCTGAGAACGAGATCGTCAAATCCCTCGTCTTCAAAGAATGCCACACTTCTGCGAAGGCTCTCCAGCATCGCCGATTCTTTGTCTTGCAGGCGCTCCAAAATCTCCCTCTCTACACTCCCGCTGTTGACGCCGATGCGGATGGGAATCCTCTTGCCTGCAGCAGTGCGAATAATCTCTTTCAGCCTGCTCTTTGGAATATTTCCGGGATTGATGCGTATTTTATCGGCTCCGTACTCCATCGCCGACAGAGCCATATCGGCATCAAAGTGAATATCGGCGATCAAAGGGATATGAATCTCTCTTTTAATCGCCTTCAACGCATGCGCGCTTTCTATATCGGGCACGCTGACGCGGATAAGCTCACAGCCGAGATTCTCTAATCTTCGGATCTGTTGCACCGTGGCTTCTATGTCCCTCGTGTCGGTATTGGTCATCGACTGAATCGTAACGGGATTGTCGCCCCCAATCCCGACGCTTCCAACCCGAACACTTCTCGTCTTCCTTCTCACTAAAAAAGCCTCGTGACATCTTGATAGGTGATAAAAACGGCAAAGAGCAGAAGAAGCACTAACCCGACAGTATGGACGATTCCCTCTTTTTCCGGAGGAACGGGCTTTCCTCGAACGATCTCAATCAGTATGAAAAGCAGCCTCCCTCCGTCAAGGGCGGGAAGCGGCAGGAGATTGACGACGGCAAGATTGAGAGAAATATAGGCCGTCAACAGCGCTACTTCGACGATGCCTCCTCTTGCGCTTTCACCGACAACCGTCGCCAGTCCGACGGGACCGACCACTCCTTCTAAACCGGCTTTTCCGGTAAATAGGTCTCTAAAAAAGCCAAGCATCATCGCCAGAAGAAATCTCATTTGTTTCACCGTTGAGACAAAGGCGCTCACAGGGTTTCTCGATATGCCTCGAACAATTCCGATGACCATTCTGCCTTCACTCTCGATCGGAGTCACACAAAAGCTGAGTTTTTCTTCGGATCGTTCGACGACGATTTCGATTTCGCTCTCCGCTTCTCCGATTAAAATAAGGGCTTCCTCCCAGACAGTGACAGATTTCCCGTCAATAGATAGGATGGTGTCTCCCGCCAGTATGCCTGCTTCCTCGGCAGGAGAGCCGGCGATGACCTCTGAGAGAGTCAGCGTAGGCTGACCGATACCTATATTGATGGTGAGCAGAATGACAAATGCCAGGATCAAGTTCATGACGGCTCCGGCTGCAATGACGCCGAATCTTTTACGTGGCGATTTCGATGTAAAGCTGTCCTCAGCGTCGCTCTCGCTGTCTTCTCCCTCCATTTTGACAAAGCCTCCCAGAGGGAACGCTCTTAAAGCATAGACAGTGCCTTCCCTTTCTTTTTTCAAGACGGCAGGGCCCATGCCGAGGGCAAACTCATGAACTCGGATTCCTGCCCGCTTTGCCATGACATAATGACCCAATTCATGAACGAAGACAATGATATTAAATACGAGGACAAAACTGATCAGTGTCCTAAACAAAATATTCCTCCAAAAAATCTCTGACGACTTCTTTTCTCTCCAGAAGCTCCTGCAGAGACGGTTGTTCTATCTTTCCAATTCTATCCATTGATCGGCCAATCCAATCAGTAATGTCATAAAATCCGGCTTTGCCTTCCAAATATTTTTCCACCATCCATTCATTTGCCACATTGAGGACCATCGGCCGGTCTCCTCCCTCTTTCAGGGCTTCGACACAGAGAGAGAGTCCCGGAAATCGCCTGTGATCAACAGAAGAAAACTCTAAAGTTCCCACTGAAAGCAAATCCGCCCTCGGGTAATCGTTTTTAAGCCGATGAGGATAGCTCAGCGCATAGCTGATTGGCAGGCGCATATCCGGCGTTCCGAGCTGGGCGATGATGGAGCCGTCTTCAAACTGCACCATCGAATGAATGATGCTCTGCCGGTGGATGAGAACCTCGATTTCCTCAGGCGTCATGTCAAAGAGCCAGCAAGCTTCCATCACTTCCAATCCCTTATTAATCAAGGTGGCCGAATCGATTGTGATCTTTGAGCCCATCGACCAGTTCGGATGGCACAATGCCCGGCGCGCATCGGCTCGAGCGATCTCTTCTCTGTTCATATCCCGAAACGCTCCGCCTGAAGCGGTAAGATACAGTTTTTCCGGCCTTTGACCGGGCGAGGCGTTGAGACACTGCCAGATGGCAGAGTGCTCGGAGTCAACCGGGAATATGCGTGATCCGCTTCTTTTTGCCGCTTCCATCATAAGCTCGCCCGCGCAAACGAGGCTCTCTTTATTGGCAAGTGCTATGTCTCTTCCGCAGGAAGCGAGCGTCATGGACGGGACTAATCCCGCCGTTCCTACGATGGCGTTCAACACGATATCGACGGGAAATCCACGCAGAAACTCGGACATATCATCTGCTGAGTACACATGGATATGGGGGAATCTCCGCCTCGCTTCTTGAAGCGCCTTGTCGTCAGTCACCAGAACATGCGAGAGGCAAAACCTGGATACGATCTCTTCAAGCACCTTGAGATTGGTATGCACGCTGACAAACGTAAGAGCAAATCGATCTGAATGGAGATCGATCACATCCAATGCGCTTTTTCCAATAGAGCCTGAGGCCCCTAAAATGCCGACACTCTTCACATATCCTCCTACTCCGAGTCATTATACCATCTATCAGGCATGTAAAAGGAGAGGCATGCGATGCCTCTCCGCATTTTCATATTTAAAAACTTATACGATAAATCCCAGCATGAGATAAAGGAGAACGGCAACCGGTAAAACACTGTCGAATCGATCCATGATGCCGCCGTGGCCGGGGATGATAAATCCGAAGTCCTTGATTTCACTTTTTCTCTTGATATACGACGCGACGAGATCTCCAAGGGTGGCAAGCATCGAGCCGAAGATCGAAAAGAAAAACACACCGATAAAGCTCGCCCCTGAAACGAAGATCAGCTTAAAGAGAGCTGCCACCACGACGCCGGCTACGATTCCGCCCGCAAAACCTTCGAGCGTCTTATTCGGGCTGATATGAGCGGCAATCTTTCTCGTGCCGAAAAAGGTCCCGACATAATAAGCGGCCGTGTCACTGACCCAAGCGACAATGAAGACGAGAAGATACACTCTCTCCGGACCGAATTCGATCAGTCTCCAAAGCAGATAAAAGGGAATCGTCACATAGGAAAAGCAAAAATAGCGTGCGACGACTTGCTGAAGATCTTCTCGAAGAAAGAGCATCTGCACGAGAATGCTTACAATCAGATAGCTGAACATCATGACGAAAGCAAGATCTGTCGGCATAAAGAAAATAATACTCACAAAGAGTGCACTCAATAGGTCATCGAGTCGAAAGGACACTTTAAATGCCCGCTTTAATTCTACCATTGCCAACATCGTCACCAGAATCATTGCAATTTTAAGAGTCGTTCCTCCTAAAACCAAGAACAGGACAAGCAGAGCGAGGCCGACGACGGCACTGACGATTCTCGTAATCATTTTTCTTCTATTCCTCCATAGCGTCGGGATCTGGAACCGTATTCCTCCAAGGCCTTCTCAAAAGCCCCGGTATCAAAGTCCGGCCAAAAAAGGTCCGTAAAGTATAATTCGCTATATGCACTCTGATAGAGGAGAAAATTGCTCAGGCGCAATTCTCCGCTTGTGCGAATAATCAAATCGGGGTCGGGCATGCCGGCCGTATAGAGCTTGGATGAAAACAGCTCCTCATCGGCCTTCGCCACTCCTTCTTTAAGAAGAGCGTTCACCGCAGACAGGATCTCTGCCCTCGCGCCGTATCCCAAAGCAATATTCACCTGGATCGACTTCCCCTCAGCGGTCAATTCCTGTGTCTTTTTTAAAACTTTTCGTACAGAGAGCGGAAAGAGCGTCAAGTCTCCAAGAAAAACGACTCGCATCCCCTCATCGATCATCTCCTGAATTTCGCGCTGAAAATACTCGCTGATCAACGAAAACAAGAACTGGACTTCCTCTAAGGGACGAGAGAAATTCTCCGTCGAGAAAGCATAGAACGTCAGGTATTCAATCTCCTTCGCTCTGGCGTATTTGATAATACGCTTGAGATTGTCGGTTCCGGCTCGATGTCCTCGGTTTCGGGGAAGTCCCCGTTCCTTCGCCCATCTGCCGTTTCCGTCCATGATAAAGGCGACGTGACGTGGAATCACTACACCTCCATAATCTCGTTGATTTTTTCGTCTACCAGAGCATCAATTCTCTTGATCGCCTCATCCACTTTTTCTTGCACATCCTCTTCCAGGCGTTTTGCTTCGTCTTCACGAAGAGTGGAATCCTTGAGATCTTTTTTAATCGCATCGTTGGCCGTTCTTCTGTCGTTGCGGACGGCAATTTTTGCCTCTTCACCCATTTTTTTAATGAGTTTTGTAAGCTCTCGGCGATTTTCTTCTGTCAACATCGGAATGACGAGGCGAATCATTTTTCCGTCATTACTGGGATTAATCCCCAATTCCGACATCTGTATCGCTTTTTCGATTGGCCCTATCATCGACTTGTCATACGGCTGAACTGTCAACAATCTCGGCTCCGGCGCAGCAATATTTGCCATCTGATTGAGCGGTGTATCCGTGCCATAGTAATTGACGCGAATGCGATCGAGAAGCATGGGATTTGCCCGTCCTGCACGAACGCTCTGCATTTCCCTCTGCAGATAACTCAATGCCTTGGCAATCTGTGTTTCTAAAACTGATAATGCTTGACTACTCATGCTCCCTCCTGATGATGGTTCCGTCTGTTAGCGACTCAAGGGCACGGATGAGGCTTTTCTCCGCCTTCATGGAGAAGACAAAACTCGGGATGTCGTTCTCGCGCAAGAGTGTGGCGGCCGTCTGATCCATGACCTGTAAATCCAGATCCAATATTTCCTTATAGGTCATTTTATCAAACTTACGGGCATTTTCATAGATCTTAGGATCTTTATCGTACACTCCGTCGATCGTCTTGGCAAAGAGGACAAGCTGTGCATCAATTTCAGCCGCTCGCAGAGCTGCCGTCGTATCTGTGGAAAAGAAAGGATTTCCCGTCCCTCCGCTAAAAATGACAATTCTCCCTTTTTCAAGGTGGTTGACGGCTCGACGGCGAATATACGGTTCAGCCACTTTCGGCATTTCAATGGCACTCATGACGCGCGTGGGTACCTCGAAGGACTCGATGGCATCCTGCAGCGCCAAACCGTTAATAACTGTGGCAAGCATCCCCATATAATCAGCTGTGGAGCGATCCATATTTTCACTGGAGCGTCCTCTCCAAAAATTGCCTCCGCCGACTACGATCGCCAGCTTGTGTCCATCCTGATGCAAAGCGACAATCTGGCCGGCGATGTTCCTTACGACGTCATCGTCGATTCCAAAGCCGGATTCGGGAGCCAGCGCTTCTCCGCTGAGCTTTAATAATACGCGTCTGCTTTTCATATGAGAGCCTCCTAAAAAAAGAGAACACAGAGTGTTCTCTTATTGCATTTGTTTGGCTACTTCGGCAGCAAAGTCCTCACTCTTTTTCTCCAAACCTTCTCCGACTTCATAGCGAACCATAGTGACCACTTCGATCTCTTTTCCGAGTTCTTTTTCTCGGTTGGCCACCAGTTTTCCTACGTTCAGGTCGGAATCTTTAATAAAAGTCTGTTCTAAGAGACAAGCTTCCTGCAGTTGCTTTTGGAGTCTTCCTTCGACCATTTTTTCGATGATATTGGCAGGACGTCCCTTTTTGCCCTGTGCTTCGAGCTCGGCGTTCTCATTTTGCGCCTGGTGCAAGAGCACTTCTCTTTCAGATGCGATAAATCCTTCATCGACATAGTCGCGGCTGATATAGCGCGGCGACATTGAAGCCACCTGCATGCAGAGATCTTTTCCAAGATCGGCGAGCTCTTCTTTGGAAGCTTCGCTCTTCAGGCCGACGACAGCTGCAATCAGGCTGTTGCCATGAAGATATCCATAGAGATATCCGCCTTCCATCTTCTCTGCCTGGAAGCGGCGAAGGTTCATATTCTCTCCAATGCGGGCGATCATGTCATTGAGGGAATCCTCCACGCTCTTTTCGCCTCCGGCCAAAGGAAGGGCCTTCAGGGCCTCGAGATCTGCAGGCTCTCCTGCCAGTACCGTAGCGGCAACTTTTTCAACGTAAGAACGGAATTCCTCGTTCTTTGCGACAAAATCCGTCTCGGAGTTGACTTCTACCAGAGCTGCTTTTTTACCGTCTTCACTGATTTCCATCGCAAGAAGACCTTCAGCCGCAATGCGACCGCTCTTTTTTGCCACTTTTACAAGTCCGCGCTCACGAAGCAGATTGACGGCTTCCTGCACATTTCCCCCGGTCTCTTCCAGTGTTTTTTTGCAGTCGAGCATTCCGGCGCCTGTAATCTCGCGAAGTTCTTTAATTTCCTTGGTTCCGAACATCTTATTCTTCCTCCTCATCTGACTCTTCTTCGGGGAGTGATTCATCTTCTATTTCTTCTGCCGGTTCATCCATTTCTTCATCGTCTTCAGCTTCCATGGCGGCTTTTCCTTCGATCACAGCATTCGTCATGGCATTGCTAAAGAGTTTGATAGCGCGGATGGCGTCGTCATTTCCGGGAATCGGATAGTCGACCTGATCCGGGTCACAGTTCGTATCTACAATGCCGATAACGGGAATGCCGAGAAGTCTCGCTTCGTGTATGGCCAGTTTTTCTTTCACTTGATCGATGACAAATACGGCATCGGGAAGTTGATCCATGTCTCGGATGCCGTCGTAGATGCGATGGAGCTTTTCTTTTTCTCTGGTGAGAAGCATGACTTCTTTTTTGGGCAAGTTTTCAAATGTTCCGTCTTCTTCCATCTCTTCTAGCTCAAACAGATATTCGATTCGCTTGCGGATCGTGGCGAAGTTCGTCAAAAGCCCGCCTTTCCAGCTCTGATTGACATAGAACATGCCGGCGCGCTTGGCTTCCTGTTCGATCGCCTCGCGGGCCTGTTTCTTTGTCCCTACATAGAGAATCTTCTTTCCCTGTGAGGAAAGATCGCGCACAAATTCATAGGCCTCTTCCAGCTTTTTCAGCGACTTCTGCAAGTCAATGATGTAGATGCCATTGCGCTCGGTATAAATATAGGGTTTCATTTTGGGGTTCCAGCGCTTGGTCTGATGACCGAAATGGACACCGGCTTCGAGTAAACTTTTCATTGAAACAACGGACATAACGATTTCCTCCTTGTTTGTCCTCCCTGCTCCTCACCCTTTTCGGGCACAAGTTGGTCTGTGAGCAGGTGTGTATTTTGACCTCAATTATTGTACTACAGCTTAACGACTACAGCAATAAGAAAAAACGACGATTCATCCGACGATTCATCGTTTATTTTCCTATTCTTATTTTTTCTTTTCCTTATATGAGCATTCTCTATTGCTGCATACGATCTGACCTGAATTCCTCCCCTTGCCTTCCACCAGTGCACTTCCGCATTCCGGACAATTCCTTCCGACCGGCTTATCCCAAACGGCAAAGCGACATTCCGGAAAGTTGCTGCAGCCATAGAAGATCTTGAGCTTCTTTGTCTTTCGCTCAACGACCTCCCCATCAGCACATAGAGGACATTTCACGCCGATTTCCTTAAGAATAGGCTTTGTGTTTCTACATTCCGGATAATTGCTGCATGCATAGAAACTCCCCTTGATCGTCTTTTTGATAAGCATGGGAGAACCGCATTTTTCACAGTTCAAATCGGTCACTTCGCTTAGATCGTACTTTTTGATGCGCTCATCCGCTTGTTTTACCAGCGGTTTCAAAACAGAGTAGTACTCACGTATAACGTCTTGCCAAGGAAGCTTCTCGTCGCTTATGGCATCAAGTCTTTCCTCCATCTGTGCCGTAAATTCAGGCTCTACAAACTGAAGGAAGTTTTCTTCCATAATGTTGTTAGTGATTTCACCCAGTTCTGTTGGAACCAAAGACTTCTTTTCCTTGGTGACATAGCCTCTTTTGGTGATGGTATAAAGAGTCGGTGCATAAGTACTCGGCCGTCCGATTCCCTTTTCCTCCATCTCTTTTATGAGGCTTGCTTCTGTGTAGCGGGAGGGCGGCTGCGTAAACTTCTGCTGAGTATCGATTTTTTGAAGAGCGGGTTTTTCACCTGTCTTCATCTCAGGCAGCTCCACGGCATCTGTTCGCATCTCATATACTTTCTGGAAGCCGTCAAAGATTCGAACCTCGCCTTTAGCCCTTGCCAGCACATCTTCGCCTTCTATTTCTACGGTCGTCGAGAAGAAGCGGGCACTGCTCATCTGGGAAGCCATGAAGCGATTCCAGATCAGCTCGTACAGGCGATACTCATCTCGCGAGAGATATGCCTTGATGCTTTCAGGCGTTCTTGCCGGAGAAGTGGGTCGAATCGCCTCATGAGCGTCCTGCGCATTTTTTCCGGCGCCTCCGGCTCTTCTGTGTGAATATTTCTCACCGAATTCTTCTGTAATATATTCTTTTGCCTGTGCCAGCGCTTCGTCTGAAATCCTTGTGGAATCAGTACGCATATAAGTAATCAGTCCTTCACTTCCCCTCTGCAGGCGAATTCCCTCATAGAGTCTCTGTGCCGTCATCATCGTCTTGGATGCGGAGAAATTGAGTTTAAAAGACGCCTCCTGCTGAAGGGTGCTCGTCGTAAAAGGAGGATACGGCGCGCGCACTCTCTCCTTTTGTTCTATATTTGCAACACTGAACTCCAGCCCTTTGAGCCTTCTTTCCAACTCTCGGGCATCTGTTTCATTGTCAATATGAAGTTTCTTCCCACCGACCTGTATGACATCTGCGGAAAAACTTTTACCCTGCTCATTTTTCATTTTGAGCGCAAATGTCCAGTACTCTTCGCTGACAAATGCGCGGATTTCACGTTCTCGAAGCATGATGAGCCGCATAGCGACAGATTGTACTCGCCCGGCACTCAAGCCCTTCATCACCTTTCTCCACAGAATCGGACTGATGGAATACCCAACCAGACGATCGAGGATTCTCCTCGCCTGCTGAGAATCCACGAGGTCTTCGTCGATAGCTCGCGGAACCTTCATCGCCTTGCGTACAGCATCCTTCGTGATTTCCTGAAACACGACGCGAGACGTTTTTTCGGGCTCCAGTTTCAGCGCGTGCGTCAGATGCCACGCAATGGCCTCTCCTTCACGGTCGGGGTCAGTGGCAAGAATGACCTTGTCCGCCTTCGCCATCTCTTTTTTCAGAGCCGCAATCGTCGGTCCTTTTCCCCGTATCGTTATATATTCCGGGGTAAAATTATTGTCGATATCGATGCCCATTTTGCTCTTGGGCAGATCTCGGACATGTCCGAGAGAAGCTCGGACGGTATAGTTCCTTCCAAGGTATTTTTCAATTGTCTTTGCTTTTGCCGGTGACTCGACGATCACGAGTGTTTGAGCCATCTGTCCTCCTCACAGTTGTTCTTCTATGTCGTACAAGGGAGAAGCCCCCTGAAAGATGAGCCAATTCGGTCCTCGGCTCATCGGTTCATCAATATTTCCCGGAAGCACCCATAGATTTCTTCCCAATGTCAAAGCATGAGAAGCCGTATTCATCGTTCCGCTTCGCACAGAGCTCTGGATGATGATCACATCTTGGCACAAGGCGGCCAGGATTCTGTTTCGCCTGGGAAAGTTTTCCGGCCGAACGGCGCTTCCCGGCGCAAACTCGGTAATAAATAGATGGCCTGCCGCAAGCATCCTTGCGCGCAGCTCTCTATTTCGCTTCGGATAGTCACTCTCAAGAGAAGACCCTAGAACCGCAATGCTGGGAATTCCATGCTTTATAGCCGCCTCGTGGGCGCATGCATCAACCCCCAAGGCAAAGCCGCTGACTATCACTATATCATGAGACCTGAGTTTTTCAACAATCATTGTGCACTGGCGACGTCCGTAGGCAGTCGGATTCCTTGTCCCTACGATACACACGCCCTTCTTATGGAGAAGCTCCACATTCCCCTGTGCATACAGTGCCTCAACCGGTTCACTCAGATCATTGAGGCCCGCAGGGTAACATTCCGGAAATATTTTCATCAAATCCTCCTCTCTTCTTCACTGTAGCGAAAGGGAGGAGGCAAAAAACGAATTGATTCTATCTTTCCTGAATGAACCGGCTGACAAATGTCCTGCGATGAATGGGACTTGGGCCGTAGTCGCGAAGCGCCTGCAGATGCGCCGCCGTCCCATATCCCTTATTTGTGTCAAAACCATACTCCGGATATCTCTCATGCATCGAGCGCATATAGCGGTCACGCGTCACTTTAGCAAGAATCGATGCCGCCGCAATCTCATTGCTCTTGTCGTCTCCACCGATGAGAGAGCGCTGCGGAAGATCCGTCTTCAGATCCATCGCATCGACGAGAAGATAGTCCGGCGCCGTCTCCATCAATTCCACCGCCACAAGCATCGCCTGACGAGTCGCTTCAAGGATGTTGAGCTCATCAATCTGTCTCTCGGTGAAAGAGACGACGGAAAAGGCGATCGCCTTTTCCTCAATGGCAAGTGCCAGTTCCTCCCTTCGCTTTTCACTGAGGCGTTTTGAGTCGCGCAGGCCGTATATTGGCTTGTCTTCATCTAATATGACGCAAGCGACCGTGACGGGGCCGGCAAGAGGACCTCTTCCCACCTCATCAAGCCCTGCAATATATCGATATCCCTCAGCTCTTGCTTGCCCGGAAA
>JGI24710J26742_10000029_pt1 | contig 108651 bp, 81 predicted proteins | sample BioPla2DNA2_FD_26742 | JGI IMG/M metagenome (IMG submission 26742) | reverse complement strand
CAGGCCGGGCGTTTTATAAAAACCTTGCTGGCTGAAGATGAAACGACAACCTTCAGCCCGCTCCTCTGGCAAAGTCTCCTTGATTATGCCAAGGTTTCAAGGGATGGAAAGATTACTTTTGTTTTCAGGAACGGGATGGAGATTTAAATTAAAATAATCTACGAAAAGTTCCCTTATTATTTTAGCATTAAAGCGAACTTACTCCACCCCATATAATCTAAGTAGATATTCTTCAGTAATGTTTATCCCAATCTTTTTTAGAATTGGCAGACGCTTTGAAATTAAAATAGACAATACTCGTCTTTTTTCATCGCGGTTTCCCATATGAATAGCTCTGTGGCATATAGGACAAAGAGAAACTATGTTTTCTTTGCAATCGATATTTTTGTTGAACTGTTCCTCGATCTCCTTGGCATTTTTTACCGTACAAGGGATTAAATGATGTCCTTCCATATAGGACTTTCCGTGTTTGTTTAAAAAAGTTTGATGCTCAGAGTCGACTTCACATTGGTAATCCGCAGCGATAATAGCTGATTTTGCTAATTGAGGATTTCTCAAAACCTTTTTGCCAGATATCTGATTCTCCAATAATACTTTCCTATTCGGTGCATTCCGAATAGCTTGATCACTCGCTCCGGAAATCTCCTGCAATTCCTGTTGTGCAATGATGTCGTCCTCTAGCTTTTCCCCGTCTATCAAGCGCTCAATGTAATCATAAATAATCGAATCTAGTTCCGGATACTTTCCAGCATAAACCCTTTGCTTTCTAAACATATAAGAATTGTATTTTTTTGTTTCTATAACAAGAGAAAACTCTGATGAAACCGGATAGTATTCTTCACTTTCCATCGAATAAGAAGCAGTCTTGATCGAGCCGTCTTTATCTCTAAACTGTCTTGCTAACTCTTTTCCGTCTTTCTTTTCTTTATAAACCCGAGCACTTGGATAAAAACCGATAACCCTTCTATCAACTGACGCATCAGCGGTTTTTCGTACAAATATAACTAAAATATCATCGATAAAATTATCTGCTCTTGAAGCACCAAGTTCAAGGATATTTGGATTGTCGTGAGGTGGTAAATATCCATAATATTTTCCAGTTATAGGATTCTTTTTATCATTTAGTAACTCATGTCCTATGTTTTCTTCATTGTAAGAGCCAGAAAACAAATCTACCAACATATATTTTTTAAACATATCTTCGTCCTCTTTCTCCTAAATTGAAAATTTGTACAACATTTAAGGACATGGCAACTTCTTTAAACCGCTGACAAGATAATAATAAATATTCCAGGTACATTATCATAATTTCAATAACGTATGTATCGCCTTAACAATGATCAATCCATAATCAACAAAGAAGTCTTTTTGTTCCTCCGAATAAGAATTCCTTTCAGCTATAGCCTCATCTGTAGCATGTCTAAAGCACTGCATTTTCTTTCGATAGCTTATAACCATGTCATCAGAAATGTATTCAAAACAAATTTTTGGATAATCGAGAGTGATAAATTTCCCACTTTTCTTTAAGAGATTTTCTATCAAATTTGCTATCTCTGCAAGTTTTTCATCAGTGCTCATGTTGTTGAAAGATGCTTGTCGATTTGATATCTCAATAAATTTCTGATTTATCAAATTATCTATATCGATATGGTTAGACTTCCGTTCGAAAGTTAGATTTGCTACAAATATTCTTCTTGTTGCATATCGAACGGTTCCATTATCATCATCTCCCTGAGCAATAATTCTGTTTCTGATATCACCATAAGTAAAATCACTAGGATCTGCGGGTGGTCTCGCCAATACTCTGGGAAACTCTTTTATTTCAAATCCCATTTTATATAAGTAGTATGTTATAAGATAAAACCAGCACTTATTTTCACTACCAGAAAAACTCACCTCTGGCTGACACAGTTCTCTGAATTTTGTTATTGCTTCCTCTTCGTCATAGACTTCAAATTCATAATCATTTACTTCCTTATATCCCTCAAAAACATTATATATTTTGTTAACATTTTTAATTGAATCGTAAAAACGATGATGATACTCTTCCTCTTGTATGTTTTGAAAATAAAATTCTTTTAAATCCATCACAGCACTCCAAATTTTCTAAATAATACTGTTAGTGCGTCTTTGAACATTTGTTAATTTAAATCGGTTTGTCTCAGCAAATGCTATCTTGTCAAGGCACCGCACCTCAATTAAGAAATAATGCACACCCCTAAGAACTTTTGAACACCCCTAAGCGGCAGCCTTTTTACAATCGTTAAATTGTATCAATTTCGGTATTATCATTTCAATATAAATGCATTTAATCTTACCTGAATAGGAGTTGAGAAGATGTTTCAGAGCGTCTAAGTTGTCTCCAATAATGTAGAGATTCTCACTGTCTTTGTTATCATCTTTTTCGTTGTCTTCTTCGAGTGGAGCAAAAAATGTTTCTGTTGCAGTCGAGCTCAGGTATCTAGCATAAGACTTTCCCAAGAATTTTAGTTCATAGCCTTCTTTGCTCAAAATAACATCGCTACTCTTAAGCATTTCATTGAATCTATCTTGTAGAAAATGTCCTGATTGATCAAAAAACTGAGGAAAATTTGCCTTCAGAGTTTCAATTTCCTTGCTGTTCGGTTGAACATTTTCATTGTTCAATATTTGATCTCTAATCATTATTTCTTACCTTCATCAGATTCTTCAAGCACTTCTAAAATATCGTCCATCGTGCAGTCCAAGGCCCTGCAAATTTTCGCAAGGACTTCGATTGTCACATTTTCATTTCGATTCAGTTTATTGATTGTATAGGTACTAACCCCTGCAATTTCAGCCAAATCTTTTTTCTTCAAATCTTTGTCAAGTAAAACATGCCAGAGCTTTTTGTAACTTACACCCATAACGCAGCCTCTCTCTCAGTAAATCCTTTTGTTTTACTCTTATAAATTTAGCATTTTTACACCTTTCAATCTAGCGTTCGCTCTATTTTCTTTTGTAAAGACTATAGTTTTCAAGCCTAGCCAGACAGTCTCAGATGTATTCTTATCTGCTATTGTTGGAAAAACTGCTGTTCTCAGACGCCGCCAACATATCAACCTTGTTGCCAATTTGGATAATAACTTCGTGAAACAGTTTCTCGTGCTTGCCAGCGCTTATTTTCTTGTAGTAGTCATCTGTTTTTCAATCTGCCCGCTTTGTTTTAGTGTTTACACTCAACCTTTTGTCTGTCCTTTCTCCAAGGGGTTTGGGTTCTCCCAATAAACATTTTTATCCGATTGCACGAAGGTGCGGGCGGAGTAAAAAACGGAAGTGTATATACACTTCCTATGCTTGCTACGACCTCTATATTCCGACTATACAGATTGGCGGAGAGAAGTCCTTCATCTCTCTGGCGATCAAAAGGACTATGAAATTATAAATGAAAATCAATGGTAGATATATGCAACTATTAAATTAGAATTAAAGATGAAAACAGATTATATTTGATGTTTAGTACACAAACTATTCCAGCGCCACCTGTGTCGATTATGTCGATTGTGACGGTATTTTTGCCGGCGCCTTGCTATCAAAAATATCGACACAACCGTCACGATGGTCGCGCTTCCTGCTCATCAAGGGTCAGCTTGACCATTCTTCCGGCATGAGTACGTTGCGTCACAAGTTTAATCCCATAATCATTCCACAGGCGGTCTGCGCTCACGTTCAATTTTCTCGTTAACACGTTTGGCTGAAGGTCAATGCCGTCCAGTTGATTTAGCAACTCGGTTGCTGTTCCAGACCACTCCAGCGTATCCGGTGAAATTAATTTTGCGACTGCTTCCAGCAGTAGATCAGGTGGTTCCTTCCACAATTCTGTTTCGCTTTTGGTCAATTCCCAAACCCAGCGTTCCTGATGAAACGATAGGTGTAAACGCTGATCGGCCTGATCCCGACCGACGATCTCCAGGATCGCATCCTTATCCGTTCTCTTTACCTTGTGCATCAGGTATGCGCCATCGGCGGCACCCAGCAGTCCATTCGTGCCGCTGATCATGTCGAAACAATCCTCCGCGCTTTGTTTGCGCGTGTGGTGGACAGCCAGGATACAAACATTATATTTTTCGCTGAACTGTTTGAGCCTGGACACGATCTCATAATCGCTGGCATAGCTGTAGCTTTCGCCGCCAAACTCACGAATTTTTTGCAGCGTATCAACAATAATCAGCCTGGTATGCGGGTGATTATTAATGAAGCTGGTGAGTTGAAAATCCAAGCCCGCCTGTAATGTTTTCGCTCGGGTGGCAATGTGATAATTATCAACTCCACTCAAACCAAACATTTTTGACAATCGTTTCTGAAGACGAACCAGCGTATCTTCCAGGGCAAGATACAACACGGTGCATGGATGCACTGTACGTTCCCAGAGTGGCAACCCAGTGCTTACATGGTAGCCAAGCTGTGCCATAAAGAACGATTTGCCCACTTTGGGACCGCCGACAAATAAATAGGTGCCGGCACAGAGAAAATCGTCAACGATGCTGGCTCGCGGTGTGTAAGTAGTCTCAAAAAGATCCGTCACTGAAACCGTGTGAAGATGATCCGGATCAAACATCAGCCGCGGCATTCTAAGGTCGGGCAACCTAACCTTTTCCGTGATTGTAGGCTGCTCTTCGGCCACGTCCGTTTCCTTATCTTTCGCAAAAGATGGTTCTGTTGCAGATGTGTGTAAGGCGATCACTGTATCTTTTGCCGGCTTCATTCAGCTTCTCCCTTCATTCCCTCCATGGTGGCAGCGATCAGCTCAATGGTATCTAGCAAGTCGCTATCCACAATATCGCCCGTTGCAATGCGTTGTAGCTCAGCCAACACCGCCGCCAGCTCATTCCGCAAAGCCTTATAGACGCGCGGGTTGCCCTGCACCACAACATCTCGACCTTGTAGGCGCCGGATGATGTAGTCCTGCTTCGTTAAGCCGGAGAGGCGGACGGCTGTATCTAATTGCTCATTCTCTTCGCTCGAGAGGCGAAACGCGACGGTTTTATTGCGCCAGCGTCCTCGGCTGTCTAATGCTTTTAAAGACATGTTCAAAACCCTCCCGTCTTTTCCAAATCCAATCTATCTGCCATTTCTGTCTGGCGGGAGGGAAACAGGTGAGCGTAATTTAAGGTGATATCGATACTTTCGTGACCGACACGATCAGCTATTGCGATCGCTGAAAAACCCATATCGATCAGGAGTGAAATATGTGAATGTCTGAGATCATGTATGCGTATGCGCTTGACTCCGGATACCTTAGCTCCTCGATCCATCTCTCGGTGGAGATAACTTTTCGTGATGTTGAAGATGCGTTCGTCCGGCTTTATTCCATACAGTGAGCTGATATAGTCTTGCATCTCGTCACACAAAAACTGTGACATGCTGATTACCCGATTGCTCTTTGGCGTCTTGGGTGTCGTGATCACGTCCCGTCCTTTCAGGCGCTGATATGATTTGCTGATCGACACGATCTTACGCTCAAAGTCAAAGTCGGCCGGTGTCAGCGCGAGCAACTCGCCTTCACGGATACCGCACCAGTACAACATTTCAAAAGCGTAGTAGGAAACAGGTTTGTCCATCATGGCGTCAGAGAATTTGAGATATTCTTCTTTGGTCCAGAACAACATCTCCCGACTCTTGGACTTACCCATGTTGCCTACCTTTGAAGCGGGATTAACGGTGAGGCCGTAATACTTGACGGCATGGTTGAAAATGGCGCTGAGCTGATTGTGTAAGGTTTTTAAATAGACAGGGGAATATGACTTGCCTGCAGGATCCTTGAAGTCAATCATTTGATTCTGCCAGGCGATAACGGCCTTGGGTTCGATCTCACACATCTTCATTTTGCCGAAAAACGGCAGCAGCTTAGTGCGGATAATATGCTCTTTTGTCCCCCAGGTACTTTCTTTAACCCGGCTGCGCATATCAGTCGTATAAATTTCGACAAAGCTCTCAAACGTCATATCAAGGTCAGCACTTACTTTTTGCAACTGCTCTCGCTCCCACGCCAGGGCATCGCGCTTGGAAGCGAACCCCCTTTTGCTCGTCTGTTTACGTTCACCCGTCCAGTCTGTGTAGCGGTAAAGAACGCGCCAGGTGCCGGTTTCGTTTTCCTTATAGACTGCCATTTCTACTTTCCTTCTTTGTTCTCTCAAATGCTCCGTAGCAGAGCTTTTCTAAGAAGTATTTTTTGCTGACGCGACCGGCTACGGTGAGATAGCCCATTTCTTTCAGCTCAGCATTGAGTTTTCGGATGATTTTATAGGCGTAAGACTTGGACACTCCCAGTTCCTGTGCTACATCATCCACTCGCATAAACGTGCTATCTGCCATCTCCGTCCTCCTGTCCCACTCCGCCAAGCTTCAGCGTGAGTCGCTTGCTTCTTGTCCATTAATACACTTGCCCGATCGATATGCTTTTGTCGTCACACATGAAGGGGATGAGCTTATCGTTCCTAAGCATATTTGCTTAGTGTTGCAATTACTTTACTAAGCATTACAGTTTAAGTCAAGGGGTTTTCGAGAGAATATTAAACTTTTTTGCTTAATTTATCTTGACTGGCACTAAACATATATGTTTTACTTTGATTGTCACGAGAAAAACGTCAGGAGGGTGATTATGGCAATTGGCGAACGCATCCGGTTTCTTCGCAACCGGCGCAACATGACACAGAAATATCTGGGACAACAAGTAGGATTCGACGAGAAGACGGCCGATGTGCGCATGGCACAGTATGAATCCGGTACCCGCACACCGAAAGCAAATCTTACCAAAGCTCTGGCTGATGCCTTGGACGTGTCACCACACGCCCTGGATGTGCCGGACATAGACAGCAACGTCGGCCTGATGCACACTTTTTTCACTTTGGAGGACGAGCGTGGGCTTTATGTAACCGAGGCTGATGGTGAAGTTTGTCTGAAGCTGGATGAATCCGATCCGAAAGCCTACAGGGAGATGAATCGTATGCTTTCTGCCTGGCTGGAACAGAAACAAAAGCTGGCCAAGGGGGAGATTTCCCAAGAAGAATATGATCAATGGCGCTATCGCTACCCTGAATTAGATACCACACAAATCTGGGTAAAAGTGCCCTCGCAGGAAATCAGCGACTACATTGTAGAAGAAGTAAAGAAGGAAAAATGATTTCTGCACAACTTTTGCGCAACAAAAAAGAGTTAATTCGTCTTATAACTTCTTAACTCTTTTTATAAGTCCGCTTTTAGCGAAAACGAACTTGCTGTTGCCAAAACGTTGCCATTCGGATCAGTGAAGTGCCGCAAAGCGCCTGCCTACAGGGGTTTCAGCTATCGCATAAATTACTCCCACTCGATCGTCCCGGTGGGTTTCGGTGTCAGGTCGTAGAGGACGCGGTTGATGTGGGGCACTTCGTTGGTGATGCGGTGGGTGAGGCGGTGGAGGAGGGTGTAGGGAATCTCCTCGATGGCGGCGGTCATGGCGTCGACGGTGTTGACGGCGCGGATGATGCAGGGGTATTCGTAGGAGCGCCGGCCGTCTTTGATGCCGACGGAGCGGAATTCCGGTACGACGGTAAAGTACTGCCAGACTTTTTTGTCGAGTCCGGCTAGAGCGAATTCTTCGCGCAGGATGGCGTCGGATGCGCGCAGCGCCTCCAGACGCTCTTTCGTAATAGCGCCGAGACAGCGCACGCCGAGGCCGGGCCCGGGGAACGGCTGCCTGTAGACCAGGTCCTCCGGCAGGCCGAGCGCAAGCCCGACTGCCCTAACCTCATCCTTGAACAGCGTATTGAGCGGTTCGACCAGCTCCAGTTGCATATCCGCCGGCAGCCCGCCCACATTGTGATGGCTCTTGACGCCTTTGACGGTCTTCGTGCCGCTCTCGACAATATCCGGGTAGATCGTGCCCTGGGCCAGGAAGCCGATACCTTCCAGCTTCCGCGCTTCCTCTTCGAACACGCGGATAAACTCAGTGCCGATAATCTTGCGCTTTTGCTCCGGATCGGACACCCCGGCCAGCCGTTGTAAAAATCTTGCGCCGGCATCGACATGGACCAGATTGACCCCCAACTGTTCCCGGAAGATCTTAACCACCTGCTCCGATTCGCCTTGCCGCATCAGACCGTTATCGACATGGACACTGATCACATTCTGCCCCAGTGCTTTGTGCAGCAGCGCCGTCAGAACCGACGAGTCCACGCCGCCCGACAAAGCCAGCAATACCTTGCCATCCCCCACCTGCGCCCGGATCTCTTCCAGCTTCTCAGCAATGAAGTTCTCAACTCGCCAATCGGCTTTGGCTTGGCATTGATCGAAGGCGAAGCGCTCGAGCAGCGCTACTCGGTCATCCTCCGCAACCGGCCAAGGTGCGGCACCCTCATAGTCCACGTCCAGGACCGGTACTCCCAGCGACCGGATCTCAGGTGCGGCACTGATTTTGACGCCTTCGACAAAACAATTCGGGCCGCCGTTGAGGATAATGCCTTTGAGTCCGGCGATCTGCTTTAGTTCAGCGGCGGTGATATCGTGGGGAAGGATCTCGGAGTAAAGGCCCAGGCGCCTGAGAGTGCGGGCAATGTCGGTATTCTCGTTGCTACCGAGATCAAGGATGATAATTCTGTCGTGGATCATGGGTTCGGTCGCTCCTGAAAATATATTACCGCCATTATAACATCGGCAGCAGAACACTGTGGAAAAACACGATTATGAAAAATATGATGACGAAGGCGCCTGGGGTCGCCCGCTGCGCCTCGGCCGGTACAGATTCGCTGCACCAGGCAGCAAGCCAATACCGAGAAAACACTGCGCTACCGCACTACGGGGAAAGATGCTTGGTGCTGGTCTGGAGATAGTAAGCAACAATCAGTGCGGCGATAGAAATCAAGATCACGACTACCGGCGGCACATAAGTATCGAGACCGGAGAGGCGTGCCATTACCCAACCGTGGGGGATGAGCTGGCCTAAACTGGAGATCCAGAGTGCGGGCAAGCGCAGGAAGGCACCGCCGGCAACAACAGAAACGAGCATGGCGAGTGAGGCCGGCATGATGCGAGTTTCGGCGGGGATCAGGGCGACGATCTGACCATAGGCCAGCATCATCAGTAAGAGAATAAACATATAGAAAACATAGCCCGGGGGCCTGGAAGTACCGGGCATCAGCAAAGTAGTGATGCCGGTCATCAGTGACAGCTGCACAACACAGCTGAACACCAGAGCCAGCAATGTCGCCAGATAATCTCGTGCCGGACCGCCTGCTACCGACAGTAAACGGCGTCTGGTATCGGTTTCGTTCAGCATCAGGCTGCCGATCAGTGAGAAAACAGAGAGAAAAAGCACCTCGACCGAAAAGTCAGGTATTTCGACGATCTGACCAAGGGGTACTTCTGTTTGGCCGATGAAATTGACAGTCAAATTGGCGCCGTCGTCCCGCGCTCTCCTGGTATCCTGTCGTAACATCTCACGCAACTCGGACAGAGAGAGATCAGCCGCCTCCGGCAGAGTCCGCAACGATTCCAATTGTCTGGCTTCGCTGGCCACCGTAGCCGCGGAAACCATCAAGCTTTCGCGTACCAATCCGGTGGTAATATCATTGTCACCATCCAGATAGATGAAATTGTATGTATTCTGCGCAGCGTCTTTTTCGTCGTTAGTTTCACCATAACCGGCCGGGATGATCACCACACCGTCTAAGCGACCCAACTGCAGTTCCCGCTCGGCTTTGTCCTGCGGCATTTCCGACCAACTGATCGTGCCTTTATCCAATAGTGAAATGAGTTCGCCGCTGGCGAAATTCTCGGCCTGATCCACATAAGCGGCCTCCAGAACGGAATAATCGTTTTTGGTAGTAGTGCTGCCTGCCAACAAAGTCAGTAAAATCGGCAGCAGCAGGCAGACAGCCAGAACTGAAGGTCTTCTGGTTATGATTCGCAACTTGAGACCGGTTAGGGTCAGAATTATACGCAACTGTTTCATACGCGCCTCCTGCCCTTAATAACACATAAGAGCAATGCAGGCGGCAAGGACCAGAGAGCCAGCAGCACATCCCCGGTTGTGACCTGCACGGCCATAACTGTACGGTAGACAACTCGCATCGCATAGTACAGCGGGGAGAAAGAGAAAGCGGTACGCAGCCAGTCCGGGAATAGCACGGTCGGATATAATATACCGCCGGTTAAAACCAGGGCAAAAAAGATGCCCCAGCCCAGCTGAAAGACTGTAACTGTCGGGATCTCGGCTCTACCCAGGGCGATCATTGCCATGGACATGGCCAGGAAGATGCCAACCAACACAATTGCAGCCGGATAAATAGTCAGATGTGAAGCCATTATTTTCATCGTGATCAGAGGCGGCACACTTAGGACCAGCCACCAGATAAACCCGGTCAGCAATCTGGAAATAATGGGAATCGTTGAACCGCAGGACAAGAGGATTCGGTCCTCCAGCGCCGTATTGTTCAGACGACTGGTCTGAACCAGGATGACAATACCGGGTAAGAGTGCAACCAGGATCATAATGCCGGCGCTGGCATGAGCAAAGAGTCGAAACGGCGGCTCTGAATCCTCAGTTAAGAAGCTATCGCGTTCGATCAAGCTGGTAATAGTATCAACAGCATGGCGGCTAGTCTCTTTCCAAGAGGCATCCTCATCACCGGTCAAGTTCAGATAGACTCTCTGAAAACCGAATGCGGTGCTGTGGATCAGATTGAGTGACAGTGCGTACTGGCGGATCAGGCTGGAAAAACGCGCTACATCTGTCTTCATTATAGGCGAGAGCCAAATATCGACCGGCTGTACGGAGCCATGCTGGACATCCTCGAATAGATTCGAGGGAATGCGCATCGCCATGGCAGTCTCACCGTCATCGAGGCGCCGCAGAGCCGTTGGCAGATCGTCATCATAGATAGCGCTGATATACTTGGTTTTGAGAAAGCTCTCAGTCAAAACTTCACCGATGATAGATTGATCTTCATCGATCAGGGAAAAAGCAAATTGAATCACCGGCGATTTGCGCTTGCCGTCCTCATCGGAGATCGGTTCAATGATGAACACAACCAACACCGCTGCCAGAACTAAGATCAGTAAAATAATGATCATGCCCCGTCGATTCTTCTTCAACTCATGCCGAAAATAAGCACCGAAGGCGCTCAGCTGTTGTCTTGGCTTTTTAGCGGCGGAAGACTTCATGCCTGCTCAACAATCTGTCCCTGCTGTAGATAGAGAATGCGGTCAGATATCTGTTCCAAAGTCCCTTGTTCGTGGCTGGTAATTAATATAGTGCGCCCACCAGTGCGTAGAGCATCCAGTCTTTCCAACATTAGAGCCCGACTGCCCTTGTCGGCTCCGGCAAAGGGCTCATCAAGAAGCAATAGCTGCGGGGCGCCGAGCAGCCCGACAACCAGGCTGGCTCGCCTGGCCATACCGCCCGAGCACTTTCTGATCTGCTTGTCGAGAAAATCCGCAACCAAAGGATCATTAGCTGCGATCTCCAGATTGCCCCGGACGATGTCGGCATCGAGGCCGCGCAAAGCACTCCAGAATTTCACATTCTCCCGCACCGTCAGCTGACCGTCCAGAGCCAATTCCTGAGGCACATATCCGATCAAGGAACGCCAGGCCGGGAGGTCCTGGAGCGAAGCTCCATTAAAGCTAATCGTCCCTGAATCCGCTGACAGAACCGAAGCCAAAATTTTGAGCAAAGTACTCTTGCCGGCGCCATTATCGCCGGAAATGCCATAGATGGTTCCCAGCGGCTGGCAAAAAGAAATCCCCGTAAAGACCTGGTGTTCGCGCCATGATTTGCTCAGGTCTTCAACTCGAAGACCTGAGCATGAAATGTTGTTAAATTCTAATGTATGTGTCACTTTTCTAGTTCATAAAGTCCGCAACATTGATGCCTAAATTCTTGAAAATCGTCATAGCCTTCATCATCATAGACTGGTCAGTCATCAGAGACTGGAGGGCTGCCTCATCCGTAATATCTATATAGTCTGAGGGCAAAGAGCTCTCAAATGTGATATCGCTATCTTTCATCTCATGGAGATCAAATTCCAGACCCAGATCGATAGGCGAGCCCTGGACATTGCCCTGGAAGACGATTGTGGCCAGCAGATGGTCATTCTCAACCTTGCCGTTATAAATAATCTCACCGTTGTTTAACTCGGACAGCTGCAGGCCGGAAAGATCAATCCTCAATTCACCGACCGGATAGAATAAGTCATTATCGGTATGAAGACCAAGATCCGTATAGGTGCCTGAGAGCTCAAATTTAGGAGTTGCCAATTTGTAACTGCCTGTAGCCAGATCATCTTTCTCCGTGTAATCAGCGGTGAAAGTTAGGGCGTCCGAACCGACACCCGAGAACCTGAGTTTATACGAGCCTTTGTCACCGTCCCTGGCTGTGACACTCTCTAAAGTGATCTCTTCACCATCGGCATTATCGGCCTTGTTAATAAAAGTAAACGAGCCGCCGCGGGGATTATTGTCGGCGTCAACATACAATATCCGCTTGAACTCGGCTTTAAAGTTTTCCGGACTGTTGTCAATTTCGGCTATCATCTGATCAATCCCGGACTGGAATTCCTCAAGCGGATTGTCGCTCATAGTCCCGGTCGGCAAGGCCTTGCTGATATCATCCAAGAAGGTCTTAATATCTTCACTGTCCCGGATATAGGTCAAAATTTCTTTAGCGAAGTCGCCAAATTTATCCGCCGGTATCACGGCCTCAAAATAATCGACCTTTTCGGTTACATCACCGACAGTCAAGTCATAGTCTTTAACCCTGGTTGGTTCGCCGGTATATTCATAATAGATGTCCCGGAGATCAGATATTATCTTATCGAGCTTTTCTTCCGAGAACAGATTTAATGCATTCTGCCCGCTTCCCAGCAAAGACAGGAGCGCGTTAGAACCGGTATCCATCGCATCGGCCAGCTTTTCATTCAAGGCTTCTTTCTTCAGAACCAATGGTTTGTCCAGCAGTTCAGGAACCGACACTACGATATCTTCTTCGATATTGTAAATATTCAGTGTCACTGCATTTTCATTGGCGTCTTTGCGAGCCAGTCCAATGCTATAGGAGAATTGCGGAGACTCTTCATCCAAATTAAGCTTAGTCTCCCAATTGGCTTTAACATTCTTCAGCATGTCCAGGACAACCGCTTCTTGTCCGGACATACCCAGATCGGGCATTGAATTGATGATAAAACCTATGTTCGCACTGGTGCCAAGCTTGCCGGATTCAATAAATTTATTGGCCGATGAGCACAGATTACCCAGTAAATTATCCTCGCCGAACAAAGCCTCTTCTTCTGCGGCATGCCAAGCTTCTTCGTCATTGGCAAAAGATTTTTTGCCCTCGCCTTTGAAAAAGAAAAACCAGACACCGAAAGCAATGGCTGCCACTAAGACTACAGCAAGTGTGGGAATCCACCAACGCACCTTCTTCGCTGCTTTGGGAGCTTTAGCTTGTGGCTGTTCCTGATACTGGGCTTGCTGCGGATAAGGCTGCTGGCCGTATTGAGGTTGTTGATAGGCCTGTTGGCTGTACTGCTGCTGTTGATAAGGCTGCTGGCCATATTGCTGCTGATAGGGCTGTTGGCCGTACTGTTGCGGTTGATAAGGCTGCTGCGGTCCGCCCTGTCCGGCCTGCGGCTGACCATATTGCTGGTACGGAGCCTGCTGTTCCGGATAATGGCCGGCAGGCATACCAGAGGGCGCCTGTGGTGGTGCCTGTGGTGGCGCCTGTGGAGGCGTCTGTTGTTGATAACTCGCTTGGCCGGCCGGTGGTGCGGTCTGGGCAGGAGAATCGGCAGCTGCTGTTGTTGCATCGCCTACACTCTCCGACAGATCGGCACGAGCGCCGCAGTTAGTGCAAAATACGGCACCGGGATTTAAGCCCGCCCCGCATTGACTGCATCTTCTTTCCTCTGTCATAGATTACTCCCTTTCTAGCTATTTCTACCGCTGCATAGTTTCTGGCTGCTGCAAATAACGATAGACAGCACTGTAAAAAGATTCTTCAATCCGAATTACTTAATTATTAGTAATGGTCACAAGGAATTATACAGCAAATGAGCTAAAAAGACTATCCAATATAGGTTAGAACTCGATGCCGGCTCTGCCGCCTAGTCCCGAAGTCTCATAAGGATGCTTCCTCATCATACACTCCGTATGATAGTCGGCGATCTCTTGCAGGGCAGGCGAAGGACCGCGCCCGGACATGGCTACTTCCAGATGCTCGGGCTTACTCTTCAGGAAGTCCAGTACATCCTGCTCTTCCAGAATACCGGCTGAAATAGAACCCATGACTTCATCCAGTATCAGCAGATCCATTTCTCCGGCATGAGCGGCAGCGGCCGCTTCATGCAGGCGTTTGGTATTGAACTCTTTAGCCGCGGCCAGTTCTTCCGGTGTCATGATAAACGTAAATTTATTTGTGGGCTGACCGGATATTGTATGTACACCCAGCTTCTCCAGCATTTCAATTTCCGCTGATTTCCCGCTCTTGAGAAATTGTACAAACCAGACTTTTAGCCCGCGTCCGGTAGCTCTTACCGCCAGACCCACGCAGGCTGTTGTCTTGCCTTTGCCGTCGCCGCTATAAATATGAATCAGACCCAGTTTCGATTTTGCCATTTCTATCTCCTAGATATCTTTTTTATGAACAACCGGTAGTTTCACCGCAATCGAGACAGACCTTGCAGGTTCCGTTTGTTACCATTCTGGTGCCGCTGCAGTTGGAACAGGTTGAGCCATCATATAGCCGCGTCCCGTTTTGCGCTGCCTCCTTGGCTTTCTCATGTACATATTCATCAACGCCGATCTGACCATAGGACGGCCTGCTGACTTCCCCATTATTATCCGCTGCGGTCCTTGCGTAGCGCAGCCCATGGTTGGCTTCCAATTCTTCCACGGTCGGCTTGACCTGCACTCGGGAGAAGTCGCCGCCCTCGATATCCAGCACTTTGGAGATCAGGTCGGATACCGATGTGCAGTATTTGATATTGGGATGGCGCTGGACAAAGCCATAGGGCTCGAATTTCTGACCGCGCAGCATTTTGGAGATTTGCTCGGTCGGGATATCGTATTGAAGCATGACGGAGATCGTTTTGGACAGGGAGTTCAGCAATCCTGTAATCAGAGTACCCTCTCTGTCCGTGGTCATAAAGATTTCTGTTATCTTGTCATTCTCATCGCGGTTGACCGTGATATAGACCTTGATATCTTCGATCTGAGCCGGATGCGTTGTACCGGTGCGGATGCCATGCGGCTTGATGCGCTGACGAACCGGCTTGGAAGCCCTGGCTTGATATTTCAGCAGCAGCTCTTCATTTTTCTTAGCTCGCTCCAATAGATCATGATAATTAAGATCCTCCAGGGGCATTGTTTCTTTTTCAGAGGGCGATAACTTGATATTTAAAGGTTGGGCAAATTTCGACCCGTCACGGTACAGAGTTATACCTTTGACTCCAAGCTTCCAAGCCTCGATCATAACACTGGAGAAATCGTGTTCCGTCGCTTCGTTGGGCAGATTCACTGTCTTGGAGATGGCGCCGGAAATCAGGGGCGAAATCGCTGCCACCATATGCACATGGCCTAGGTAATGGATATAGCGTTTGCCGCTGCCGCACTGATTCGCCGTATCGAAAACGGGCAGATCTTCCTCCCGCAATCCGGGGGCACCTTCGATCTTGCCGTCCAGCACCATGCCATGCTCATCTTCCTGCATTATATAGTCTGTTATCTGTTTCCGCTCATCCGCACTGTAGCCCAGCTTTTTCAGGCCCTGTTCCAGCATCGGATTGACCAATTTCATAAAGCTGCCGCCAACCAGCTTCTTATAGCTGACATGGGAGAAGAACGGTTCGATTGATGTGCTGGCGCAGTCCATGGCAAAGGAAATCGTGCCGGTCGGAGCCATTACGGTCACTTGAGCGTTGCGATAACCGGAAGCCATGCCTTCTTTCTCCGCAGCCTGCCAGACTACCTGCAGCGCCTTCGCCAAATCGCCATAACCGAGATCTTGCAGTAGCTGATGGTCAACTATCGGCAAGTTGTAGTGAATACCCTCGGGATGATCCCGGCGGACGCCGGCAGCGCGGGAGTGATTGCGGATGACCCGCAGCATATGTTCTTGGTTTAGATCATAAGCACTGAAGGCACCTAGCTTGGCGGCCATCAGGGCCGAGATATAATAACTTTCGCCGGTGAGGATGCCGCTCAGAGCGGCGGCCAGATTTCTGGCTGCATCCGAGTCATAGGGCAAACCTTGGCTCATCAGCAGGGAGGCCAGATTGGAAAGGCCGAGTCCGGTAGCGCGGTAAATCCAGGTTTTTCTGGCGATTTCTTCAGTAGGAAATTGACCCCAGTGGATCGAGGCCTCGAGCACAAGCTGCACGAGGTCGATCAGGTGCAGATAGCCTTCGAGATCGAAATGATCGGCTTCCTCGTCGAGCAGGCTGTAAATATTAATCGAGGCGAGATTGCAGCTGGTATTGTCCAGGAAAGCGTATTCGCCACAGGGATTGGTGGAGTTGAGACGGTTGTGATGTGCGCCTATCTGACCGTCTTCACCGGCCGGGCAGGTGTGCCAGGCGTTGAAGGTGTCTGTAAACTGCGGGGCAGGGTCGGCACAGCGCCAGGATGACTGGCAGATATCGTCCCATAGGCTCTGGACTAAGATTTCGCGGTTGACACTGGGGTCAAGGCGGCCCACCAGCTTATGTGTAGCTTGCGGATTGCGGGCCAGATTGTCGACTTTTTTCATGAACTCATCGTCGATACGAATCGAATTGTTGGAGTTCTGGCCGGAAACCGTGGCATAGGCTTCGCCGTCGATATCGCCGTCATAGCCCATCTTGGCCAAGGCGATCACCTTGTCCTCTTCGAGCGCTTTCCACTTGACGAAGCTTTCGATCTCCGGATGGTCGATATCCAGACAGACCATTTTAGCTGCACGCCTGGTCGTGCCGCCGGATTTGATGGCGCCGGCATTGCGATCCAGACCTCTGAGGAAGCTCATCAGGCCTGAGGATTGGCCGCCGCCCGACAGGGCTTCGCCTTCGGCGCGGATGGTCGAGAAATTGGTGCCGGTGCCGGAACCGCCTTTGAAGAGCTTGGTCTCGGTAACATAAGCCTCCGATATGGAATGCGGGCCGAGAAGCTTATCTTCGATTGAGATTATAAAACAGGCTGAGGCCTGGGTTCTGGTGTAAGTATCCGGCGAGGCCACCACTTTGCCCTGCTCTTCATCATAGTAGAAGAGATTGCTGTTGCCGCCCTTGATACCGTAAGCAAGATTCAGGCCCGTATTGAACCACTGAGGCGAATTGGGCGCCCACATTTGATTCAGCAGGGTGTAAGCCAGTTCATCATAGAGAATCTCCGACTGTTCTCCCTCTTCGATCATGCCTTCATCGAGCAGAGAAGCAATCCAGAAGGCCACCATGCGGTGTATGACCTGGCGCAGCGAAGTCTCGTGTCCGGTGCCGCCGTCCGGCTGAGGAACTCCGGCCTTGCGGAAATATTTAGAAGCAATAATATCTGATGCGCTATGGGAATAATGGGTTGGGAATTCCAGACCGTAGAGCTCTGTAAGTATACGTCCCGACTTGTAATCTTTGATCACGACATCGCGTTTTTCCCAGTCGAAGAGATCGTAGACCGTTTTTTCTGTCTGTCCCTCTAGTTCCTTGGTATAGTAGCGACATATTCGCTTACTGAGATCGCTCATAAATTAATCCTCTCAACATCCTCAAAATTATCATTGATATAATCAAAAAATTACAATCGAAAAAGGTTACCATTTACCAGGTAAATTCCGAATGTGATTAATATCCTACCACTATATCTTGTGGTCTACGATATAAAAACCACAACAACTCGTAGCAAAACGCTGTCTGTGAGATTACATTTTAATTACAATACGTCTCCTAGGAGTTTTGATCTGGATGTCATGACTTCCTGGCTTCATTACCGTGTGGGCGATTTCACTATGTGATACAATTTTCTCATGCAACAGAAAAACCCCGGTAAACATAGTGGCAAGGATAAGAATTATCTGACTTTATTCACTTCGACTCTGATGCTGTCCGCCTTTACTTTTGGCGGCGGCTATGTGATTGTGCCGCTGATGCGCAAACGTTTCGTCGAGGAGTTGGACTGGATTGCAGAACAGGAGATGCTGGATATTATCTGCATTGCCCAGTCAGCACCCGGAGCAATAGCTGTCAATGCTTCCCTGCTGCTGGGTTATCGTTTGCGCGGTTTTATCGGAGCTATGATCACTTTGCTGGGAACTGTGCTGCCACCCCTGTTCAGCATCACGGTCATTACCTATTTTTATGAGATTTTCCGTACCAATCAGATTGTAGCTGCCGCTCTGTACGGTATGCAGGCGGGAGTGGCAGCTATTATCGCAGATGTAGTTCTGACAATGGGCAGCAGTATTATTAAAGGTAAGAACTGGGGCGACTATCTGATCATGGCCGGGGCTTTTGTCACCGCCCTGGTCGCCGGAATTTCCGTCTCTTATATCATTCTGGCTTGCGGAGTGATCGGAGCTGTCCGCTTCCTCTGGCAGAACCGCCGGCGGGGAAAGGAGCCAGTCTGATGCTATATCTCCAGCTTTTCCTCAGCTTTGTCAAAATAGGTATGTTGAGTTTCGGCGGCGGCTATGCGGTCTTACCTTTAATCCAAGAGGAAATAGTGCGCAATCAGCATTGGCTGACGGCGTCGGAATATCTCGATGTGCTGACCATCTCTCAGATGACCCCCGGCCCGATCGCCATCAATGCAGCCAGTTTCGTCGGCACTAAGATGGCCGGCATCCCCGGCTCAATCTTAGCTACGGCCGGCTGTGTAACGCCTTCTGCCATAATCATTTCTTTTCTGGCCTGGTTCTATTTTAAGTATAGGGATCAAGGACTGATCCAAGGTATTATGAGCGGCTTGCGACCGGCAGTAGTCGCACTGATCGCGGTTGCCGGCTATTCGCTGATCATCACTGCCCTCTGGGGCGGTCAGGCTGATCTGCTCCTGAGCAATCTGGACCGGCAGGCCCTGGCCATCCTGGCCGGATCTTTCATCCTGCTGCGCACCAAGCTGATCAAGCCGATTGCGGCCATTTTGCTTTCGGGCGCAGCGGGGGTACTGATTCATTTTCTCGGCAGTTGAGTTTTATAGATCAGGTCAGTTCCGGCGAATCCGCCGCCAGAGCTGGCGGGGCAGCATCTCTTTTTGTTCCAGCAGATTGAGCATAGGCACAAAAACAATGGCCACCAGGCCGCCGGAGAGGCCGTTATTGTAGAGATTGACACCGCAATGCAGCGCAGAAACCCGGCCTACGAATGTCATATGGATCATGCCGGCCAGCACACCAGGGATAAAGCCGAAATGGCCGGCCAGCGGCGCCAGATTTGTGCCCAGCAGACCGTAGATAACAGCATTGGTGGGCAAGATATCGGCGCCGGACAATAGAATGGTCAAATGAACGCCGATCATGATAGGCAGGATATTGCGCGGATGCTTGCCATAGGCGGCAAAGCCGACCACACTGAGTATGGCACCCATGATCGGGCCGTTGAGATAGCCGGCGATGAGCAGTGCATAGGCCATAGCGGCCAGGCCGGAAAGACTCATATTGATCAGGGTCAAACCGATGCCGCAATCATCCACATAGTCGCTAACCAGTCGCCCTGAGGCTTTCAGTAACCGGCCATAGGTCGGAACAAGACCGTCCTGATCTTCATTTTGCCCTTGCGGCGTCCGTTCTTGCTCAACCGTCGGAGCCAAAAACCTGGTTAGGATACCTAGTATCAGCAAAGCCAGCAGCACAGCCGCCAGCCAGATAATCAAAAACGGCGACTTCATCTCATAGACTATCTGCGGCCGTATAAAATCGGCGCCGGCAAAGCTCAATATCGAAACAACCACCGCGCTGTAAAGACCGGCGGCAAGTCCCATATTGTACAGGCTGTAGCCCTGATGGAAGTCTCCTATGACTGCAGTCAGCGACGGCAAGATGAATCCTGTTGCCACACCCAGCAGACAGGCATAAATAAGACCCGCCCAGAGCGGCAGGTCAAAATGAAAGGCGACTTGTGATACCAACGGCCCCAGACAGGCTCCAAATAGAGATTGCAATACCAGGTCGCGGAAATCACGGCGGAAAACCAGAGAAAATAGCAGAACTCCCAGTGAAATCGGCAGTGCGCTGAAAAGATTTTTGCCAAAGAGCGAGAAGCCCGACAACATAAAAAAAGCAGCCAGAACAGTGCCGCGCAAGCGTATGCCGGACAATTTCAGAACCAGCAAGTAGAACAAAGTCATCAGACCGGCATTGAAGAGGGCTGTGCCGGGACTTGCCAGTTCCATATAATCTGTGAGCAGAGCAGATGGGGCATAGAAGATTCTTTGCAGACCGGATATCAAAGTGCCGGGTGATTCGCTTAGAAGGCCGGTCACGAGCAGGAGCAGAGAATAGGAAAATAAAAGCCAGCCAATGACTCTCTCATTGAACCTGAGCTTCAGGGAAGATGGGCTTGGCTTGGCGTCCGGATAATTGTTCTTCGTCAGCAATTTCACCGGCCTCCTATGACTATCGGTGCACTTATTCTTTGGTCTCGGCGGCAGGCAATAGTGCCTGTTCCAGAACTTGGTCCATATGGTCGACTAGGACAATATTCATTTTCTTCAGTACCGTATCCGGAATTTCTTCCAGGTCGCGTTTGTTTTCTGCAGGCATCAGGATCGTCTTGATGCCGGCTCGCTTGGCTGCGACCGCCTTTTCCTTCAGTCCGCCGACTGACAGTACCCGGCCGCGCAAAGTGATTTCGCCTGTCATGGCCAAATCGTATTTCACTGCTCGCTTGGTGAGAGCCGATGCCAGCGCAGTGGCGATAGTAATGCCCGCGGAAGGACCGTCTTTAGGAATGGCTCCGGCCGGGATATGGATATGGATATCCGACTTTCTGATCTGGTCCGGCTCCAGGCCCAGTTCCTCACTGCGGCTGCGAATATAGGTCAGCGCGGCGGCAGCGGATTCTTTCATAATATCGCCCAGTTGACCGGTCAGCTGTAAATTGCCTTCGCCCGGCAGGACGTTTACTTCAATCGTCAAGGTATCGCCGCCGGCATAAGTCCAGGCCAGACCTGTCACCATGCCTACCCGGTCGCGGCGGTCTATGACATCATAGGTGTACCGTCTGGTGCCTATCATTTCTTCCAGCTTTTGCTGTGTGATCCGAATGCAGTCGGCATTGGTCTCAGCAATTTCAATGGCGGCCCGGCGACACAAATGAGCCAGTTCGCGTTCGAGCTGACGGACTCCCGCTTCTCTGGTATACCAGCTGATCGTTTTGGCGATAGCTCCTCTGGTCATATGGACCTGCTTTGGACTCAGACCGTGTTGTTCCAACTGTCTGGGCAAGAGATGACGGCGAGCGATCTCAATTTTTTCCTCTTCGGTATAGCCCGAGACCTCAATCACTTCCATCCGGTCGTACAGAGGGTCGGGAATACGGTCGCCGTTGTTGGCGGTAGTAATAAACAGCACCTGAGACAAGTCATAGGGGAACTCGACATAATGATCGCGGAATTTGTTATTTTGTTCAGGATCCAGAACCTCCAGCAATGCTGACGAGGGATCTCCTCTGTAGTCAGATCCGAGTTTATCGATTTCGTCCAGTAGGAAGAGCGGATTGTCAGTTCCGACCTGGCGAATACCCTGGATCACTCTGCCGGGCATAGCACCGATATAGGTACGGCGATGCCCTCTAATCTCAGCCTCATCTTTGATGCCACCCAATGACATGCTCACATAGCGGCGGCCAAGTGTCTCGGCAATCGCCTTGGCAATAGATGTTTTTCCTGTTCCCGGCGGCCCAACGAAGCACAGAATCGGGCTTCTGATCCCCGCCTGATCCTGCCGATCAAGTTGTAGCTTCCTGACCGCAAGATACTCCATGATGCGCTCCTTGAGCTTTTTCATGCCGTAGTGATCGCGATCCAGTATTTTTCTGGCCGTTTTCAGATCCAGATGTTCTTCATCAATGCGCCCGAAAGGCAACTCAAGCAGAAGCTCGATCCAGTTGCGCTGCACGGTGGCCTCGGGAAAGCTAGGTGGAATTCTGCTGAAGCGGTCGATCTCTTTGCGGATTTTTTCTTTATATTCATCCGGCATTTGACTCTGCTCTAATTTCTTAAGCATTTCATTGCGATCGTCAAGCATTTCGGTTTCATCGTCTCCGCCCAGCTCACTTTGGATGGTACGGATCTGCTCTCTAAGGAAATACTCGCGCTGACTGCGGTTGATCTTCGTTTTGACCTTTTCGTCGAGTTGCCGCTCGATCTTGCTTAGCTCGCTCTCGCGCTGGATATAATTGAGCATAAGCTCCACTCTTTGGGATAAATTGTTGCTTTCCAGCAGGCCCTGCTGTTCCTGACCGCTCAGCGGCAAAAGATGACTGAGATGATTGACAATAACATCCGGGTCGGAGGATTCCTCCAGCATAGCCTGGGGTTCCGGTGCAATCTTGCCGGACTGTTCGGCATAGTTGCTGAAGCGCTTGATTAGACTCCTGGCCGCTGCCAGTTTCCAGTTGGCACTCTCTTCCTCGGTGGGCAGATCCGTATATGGGACGGTGACAGCCCTGAAATACGGAGTCAGTTTGTTATAGCGGATGATCTTAACTCTTTCCAGCCCCTCGACCAGGATTTTGAACATATTGTCCGGCAGCTCCAGAAGTTGGCGGACACGACCTCGTATCGCAATACGATGAATCTCATCCTGTTTAGGATCTTCCTTCAACATATCCTTCTGCATGGCCAGAATTAGCTCCTGCCCTGATTTCATAGCTTCTCTCAAGGCTTCAACGGATGCTGCGCGTCCGATATCCAGCGACACGGTCACTCCGGGGAAGACAATAATCCCCCGCAGAGGAATCAAAGGTAGAGCGCTCATCTTCTTTACCTGGCTGATTTTAGTAGTTCCCCCGGGCCTGTTGCCGGGGCTAACCTTCCCGCCTTCGTCACTGCCGGATTTATCTTCAATTGCAGGATCTCGGTCTGTTAATTTCTCGTTATTGTTTTCTTTGTTGTCTTTCATAATTGCTCCTCGGTAGAAACAAATAATGTCAAATCCTATACTTTCGCTTCTTTGGAAGAACATTATACCATTAGAAAATGCCGGAATAGTAAATATCGATAAAAAAGGGGACTCATATGAGCCCCCTATGCAAACGTTTTGTTTGATCGGCAGCGCGCAGTGCCGGCTGTGATCAAACGGTTTATGTAATGCCGCGACCAGCTTAGTCGAGGATCTTGGAAACGGTTCCGGAACCGACTGTACGGCCACCTTCGCGGATAGCGAACTTCAGACCCGGCTCAATGGCGATAGGTGTGATCAGCTCGACAGAGATGGTGACGTGGTCGCCGGGCATACACATTTCAACGCCCTCGGGCAGCTTGGCAACGCCGGTAACGTCGGTGGTGCGGAAGTAGAACTGCGGACGATAGCCGTCGAAGAACGGTTTGTGGCGTCCACCCTCATCTTTGGTCAGAACATAGACCTGACCCTCGAACTTATAGTGGGGGTGGATGGTACCGGGCTTGGCTACAACCTGGCCGCGCTGGATTTCTGAACGCTGGACACCACGCAGCAGCAGACCGATATTGTCGCCGGCCTCTGCCTGATCCAGAATCTTTCTGAACATTTCAACGCCGGTGACAACGGTTTTATGCGGTTCGTCACTCAGACCGACGATCTCAACATTGTCACCGATTCTGACCACACCGCGCTCGACACGACCGGTGGCCACAGTACCGCGTCCGGTAATGGTGAAGACGTCCTCAACCGGCATGGCGAAGGGCAGATCGGTCGGACGGGCAGGTGTCGGGATGAATTCGTCAACAGCTGCCATGAGTTCGAGTATAGGAGCATAGACCGGATCACTGGCATCTTCAGAGCTGCTCTCCAGTGCCAACAGCGCGGAGCCGCGGATGATCGGTGTATCGTCGCCGGGGAATTCGTACTCGTTCAGCAAGTCACGGATTTCCATTTCAACCAGCTCCAGAAGCTCTTCGTCATCGACCTGGTCACATTTGTTCATGAACACGACGATGGCCGGGACACCAACCTGGCGAGCCAAAAGGATATGCTCTCTGGTCTGAGGCATCGGGCCATCAGCAGCGGATACAACAAGAATTGCGCCGTCCATCTGTGCGGCACCGGTGATCATGTTTTTGATATAGTCAGCATGGCCGGGGCAGTCGACGTGAGCATAGTGGCGATTTTCGGTTTCGTACTCAACGTGGGTCGAGGTAATTGTGATACCACGGGCTCTCTCTTCCGGTGCTTTGTCGATAGCTGCATAGTCGGTAAAAGCAGCTCCGCCCTGCATGGCCAGCACTTTTGTGATGGCAGCTGTCAGAGTTGTTTTACCATGGTCAACGTGACCAATTGTTCCAACGTTAACATGGGGTTTTGTTCTCTCAAATCTTTCTTTGCCCATTACTATTTAATCCTCCTAATGGTTTTAAGTATTATTTATAAATGTGCATCACTAACTATTTTACACGATTATTCTTAATTAGCAACGCTTAGGCAGTCCTGCGGGCTGCCTTGGGATCTACATACGGCCTTATCTGGCCAATTGTTCATATACAGAGGCCGGAACTTCTTCGAAATGACTGGTTTGCATGACGAAGACGCCGCGACCCTGTGTGCGTGACCGGAGTGATGTCGCATAGCCGAACATCTCGGACAGGGGCACAAAGGCGGAGATGCGCTGTGCATTGGTCAGTGCCACCATGCCTGTGATCTGTCCGCGCCGTGAGCTGATATCTCCGAGCACATCGCCCAAATACTCGTCGGGCACCGTAATATCGACTTTCATCACCGGCTCGAGGATGATTGGGGACGCCTTGAGACAGGCTTCCTTGAATGCCATAGAACCTGCGATCTTAAAAGCCATTTCAGATGAGTCCACCTCGTGATATGAGCCGTCCAGCAATCTGACTTTGACATCAACGACAGGATAACCGGCAATAACGCCGCCGTTCATAGCATCTTGGATGCCGGCATCCACAGCCGGGATATACTCCCTGGGAATAACGCCGCCGACGATCTTGTTCTCAAATACATAGCCGGCACCGGGCTCATTGGGTTCGATTTCAATGACACAATGGCCATATTGACCGTGACCGCCGCTCTGACGGACGAAACGGCCCTCGCCCTTGCCGCTGCCGGTGATTGACTCACGATAAGCGACCTGTGGTTTCCCGACATTAGCCTCAACTTTGAATTCACGGAACAGGCGGTCAACAATGATATCGAGATGGAGCTCGCCCATGCCCGAGATTAATGTCTGACCGGTCTCTGTTTCAGTATGAGTTCTGAAAGTCGGATCCTCTTCCGATAATTTAGCCAGAGCAACTATCATCTTATCCTGGCTGGCCTTTGATTTCGGCTCAATGGCTACCGAAATGACCGGCTCCGGGAAGTCCATGGATTCCAAGATGATCGGCTCCTGCTCAAAGCAGAGTGTATCTCCGGTCGATGTATCGCGCAGCCCGACGGCGGCGGCGATATCTCCGGCATAGACTTCGTCCAGTTCTGATCTGTGATTGGCATGCATCTGCAAAATCCGGCCAATGCGTTCTCTCTTGCCCTTAGTGGCATTCAGTACATATGAACCTGATTTCAAAGAGCCGCTGTAGACCCGGAAAAATGCCAGCTTGCCAACATATGGATCGGTCATGATTTTAAAGGCCAAAGCTGAAAATGGCGCCTTATCGTCTGCAGGCCTGGTTTCCTCCTCGCCTGTCTTGGGATGAGTACCGATCACATCCGCAATATCCAGTGGAGACGGCATATAGTCAACGATCGCATCCAACACCAGCTGCACACCCTTGTTTTTATAGGATGAGCCGCAGGTGACAGGAATAATCTCGGTGGCGATGGTTGCTTTGCGCAGGGCAGCTTTCAGCTCCGGGACCGTGATCTCTTCTTCGCCCAGGAATTTGTTGGCCAGATCATCATCGGTTTCCGCAATGGCCTCAACCATCTTTGCACGCCATTCTACGGCCTCTGCCTGATATTCCTGCGGAATTTCCGACTCGGTAACAGTGACGCCAAGATCCTCATCGGCATATATTTCGGCTTTCATATTCATCAGATCGATGATGCCGCGGAAACTATCTTCAATACCGATCGGCAATTGGATCGGTACGGCATTGGTGCCCAGACGCTCTTTCATCATGGCGACGACATTGTGGAAATCTGCGCCAACCATATCCATCTTATTGATATAAGCCATGCGCGGAACATGGTAATTGTCCGCCTGGCGCCAAACTGTCTCGGTCTGTGGTTCAACACCGCCTTTGGCGCAAAGCACTGTGACCGCACCATCCAGCACGCGCAGCGAGCGCTCTACCTCAACTGTGAAGTCCACATGGCCGGGGGTATCGATGATATTGACTCGACAGCCTTTCCACTGGGCGGTTGTAGCAGCGGACGTAATTGTGATTCCACGTTCCTGCTCCTGCTCCATCCAGTCCATGGTGGCAGCTCCCTCATGGGTCTCCCCCAGACGGTGGATTCTGCCTGTATAGTAGAGAATCCGCTCCGTAGTGGTGGTCTTACCAGCGTCTATATGCGCCATGATGCCGATATTTCGTGTATTCTCTAATGAGAATTCTCTTGGCATTGCGTGTTAACTCCTTCTTATCCTGCTGAAACTTCTTCATATTTTTGACCGTTGTGGTTCCGGTTCAGCCTGCTGATATAATCATTTAATCTTGTAGCAGTCGGCCCGAACCGTTACGGTCTTCAGTTCAGCCTCTTACCATCTGTAATGGGCAAAAGCACGGTTGGCTTCTGCCATACGATGCATCTCTTCTTTACGTCTGAATGCAGCGCCTTGCTGATTAAAAGCATCCAACAATTCAGCTGCCAGACGATCTTTCATCGTGCGCTCACTGCGTGCGCGCGCAGCATTTACTATCCAGCGCAAAGCCAGCGTTTGACGGCGTTCCGGACGAACTTCAATCGGAACTTGATAGTTTGAACCGCCAACACGGCGCGCTTTTACTTCCAGCATTGGCATTACATTTTCCAGTGCTTTGTTGAAAACTTCGATTGCTTCCTGACCGGATTTTTCGGCGACCTGGTCAAAAGCTCCGTAGACAATGCGCTGAGCCAGCCCTTTCTTCCCATCTAACATGACATTGTTCACCAGCTTGCTGACGCGAACATCATGATATACAGGATCGGGCAGTACCTCTCTTTTAGGCACGTGACCTTTTCTTGGCACTTGTCTTCCCTCCTTTCATGATTATGCGGGTCTTTCACCCGAAATCACAGGTACTCACGATTTGGACCGTGTTGTGCCGAGTCACGCTTGTCTGAGACAAGGAGTGTACCGAACACATAAGTCCAACCGAATACAGACTGCTTACCTGGTCTTGGCAGCCTTCGGTTTTTTGGTGCCGTACTTGGAACGGCCCTGCAGACGCGAATTCACTCCCGCCGCATCAAGCGTCCCGCGCACGACATGATAACGTACGCCGGGCAAATCCTTAACACGACCGCCGCGGATCAGTACCACACTATGCTCTTGCAAATTATGGCCGATCCCCGGTATATAAGCGAACACTTCAAACTGATTTGTCAAACGAACTCTGGCTACTTTGCGCAGCGCCGAATTCGGCTTCTTGGGAGTGGTAGTCTTGACAACTGTGCAGACTCCGCGCTTCTGCGGTGAAGGATATGTGCTGGTCCGCCTCTTCAGCGTATTCAGCCCTACCTGCAGCGCAGGTGATCCGGACTTAAAAGTCCTTTTCTGGCGTCCCTGTTTCACCAACTGGTTGAACGTAGGCATCCCTGTACCTCCTTTCATAATAGTCAAATACCGCCTTCGTTGCGCTCACTGAAGTTCAGAATTTTACGCACTCAAAAACCTGCCTTGGGCAGGCGAACGGAAAATCAGTATAACATTTGCGATTCGTCTTGTAAACGGTCCGCCTGAAAAAAATACCGTGGGCCGCCTATTTCGCTCAATCTTTTGGCTAATAGGCGGCCCTATGCAGTTCAACTTCTTTATACAGCTGCGGTTCAGACTTTGAAACAGGCCACATTATGGCCCGGTGCCACTTCCCTTAGGGGCGGCATCTGTTCGCGGCAGACCTGATCCGCGAGCGGACAGCGGCTGACGAAGCGGCAGATAGCAGGCGGATTGATCGGGCTGGCGACCTCGCCGGTCACTACTCGGCGCTTTTTACGCCTGACCAGTTCAGGATCGGCAATCGGAATTGACGACAGGAGAACTTGCGTATACGGATGCAGGGGATTCCGGTATAACTCTTCAGACACTGCCTCCTCTACAATCGTTCCCAGATACATCACGATCACCCGATCGGAAATATACTTCACCACACTGAGATCGTGCGCAATGAACAGATAGGTCAGACCCAGATCCTGCTGTGACTTCTTCAGCATATTCAGAACCTGAGCCTGGATCGACACATCCAGCGCCGAAATCGGCTCATCGCAAACAATAAACTCCGGATCCACGGACAGTGCGCGGGCAATACCGATGCGCTGCTTCTGCCCGCCGGAGAACTCATGTGGAAAACGCGACATATGATCCTTATTCAATCCCACCTTGCGCAGGAGGACTTCAATCCGATCATCCAGCTCGCTGGACTTGGCCAGATCGTGGATCCTCATACCCGCGCCGACAATATCTTTGACCGTCATCCTGGGATTCAAAGACGAATGCGGATTCTGGAAAATCATCTGCGCCCGCTTACGGTACTGCATATCCTCCTCCGGCGTAAAAGTAAAAACATCTTTCCCGCCGTAATATACATTGCCCGTGTTAGGAGTATATAATTTCAGGATCGTGCGCCCGGTTGTTGACTTGCCGCAACCGGATTCACCGACCAGACCGACAGTCTCACCGCGGTGGATCTTAAAATTGATATGATCAACCGCTTTCAGTACTTTATCTCGCGAAATGCGGAAATACTGGGAGAGGTCATTGACTTCCAACAATACTTCTCGGTTTGTTTGATTGCTCATATCCTCTCCTCCATTTCTACTTGCTCAGGCGAAGGCGCTTCCTCATCGGTCTCCATAGTTCGGGCCACAGCAGGCAACTTTACATCCGGTGCGTATTCGTGCAGCAACCAGCAGGCAGAGTAGTGTTCAGGCGTTACCTGTGTCCGATCCGGCATCATCATGCCGCAGATCTCCATCGCATACTCACAGCGCGCGGCGAAAGGACAGCCCGCAGGAGGCGAGAAGAGATCAGGCGGTGTGCCCTCTATCGGCACCAGCTCTTCATCCCGGCTGGTATCCAATGTTGCTATGGACTGGATCAGACCAGAGGTATAAGGATGTGCCGTTTCATAAAAGATCGCATTAACCGGGCCCTCTTCCACAATTTTGCCACCATACATCACCAAAACTCGATCACACATTTTAGCTACAACACCCAGATCATGCGTAATCAGGATAATTGAGGTCATGAACTTCTCCTGCAATTCCTTAAGAATATCCAGAATCTGCGCTTCAATCGTGACATCAAGTGAAGTGGTCGGCTCGTCCGCAATAATGATGCCGGGCTGCCCGACCAGCGCAATGGCGATCATAACCCTCTGTTTCATACCGCCGGAAAGCTCGTGCGGATACTGACGATAACGTCTTTCCGGCTCGTTGATACCCACCAGCTTCAGAATCTCCAGCGCTCTTTCCTTGGCCTCGGCGCGGGAAACTTCTTTCCGCCCTACAAAGATTTCTTCAATCTGCTTGCCGACACGCATGGTGGGATTGAGCGATGTCATCGGGTCTTGGAAAATGAAGCCGATTTCAACACCTCTGATTTTCCGCAGTTCGCGGTTAGACATCTTAACAATATCTTTACCTTCGTAAAGGATCTCGCCGCCTTCAAAGAAACCGGGCGGTTCAGGATTCAGCCGCAGAATACATTGAACAGAGACACTCTTGCCGCAGCCGGATTCGCCCACAATACCGAGCAATTCTCCTTTCCTGACCTCAAAACTGATGTCACGCACAGCCTTGACTACGCCACCATAAGTGCGGAACGAAAATTCAAGATTTTTAACTTCCAGTATAACTTCCGGCATAGCTAACCCTCCTATCAATCCGTACCGCGCATACGCGGGTCAAAAGCATCACGCAGTCCATTGCCCAACAAATTGAAAGCCAATACTGTTGTACAGATAAAGAAGGCAGGAACATACAACATATGCGGACACAATCTGATCATGGCTGTTCCTTCTTTGGCCAACACACCCCAGCTGGCATTGGGGGGAGCAATCCCCAGCCCGATATAACTGAGGAAAGCCTCTCTGAAGATAGCTGCGGGAATGGCCATAGCCAGATTTGTAATAATCAATCCCATCAGATTGGGAATTATTTCGCGGACAATTATCATGAAAGTCGATTCACCCAGAACACGAGCCGCCAGCACAAACTCTTGCTCTTTAAGGCGATAGACTTCACCGCGAGTAAACCGGCAGGCTCCTGCCCAACCGGTAATAACCATAGCGATAATCAAACTCTTGATGCCCGGGCCCAAAACCACCATAACCAAAATATTCACGATCAGGGCCGGAATGCCGTAGATAATATCGATGATCCGCATGAGAATCATGTCGAACTTGCCACCGATATAACCGCTGAAGCCACCTAGAATCGTGCCAATTACGGAATTAATAAATGCCGCAATAAAGCCGATGGACAACGAAACACGAGCCCCGACCCAAATCCTCACCCAGAGGTCACGACCCAAAGAATCGGTGCCAAACCAGTGTTCGGCCGAAAATGATTGTTTCATGGCATAGGCATCCTGCTGATCAAATTCATAGCGACTGACCATCGGAGCAAAAATTGCCAAGATCACATATACAGTAAGGATAATCAAACCAATAAATGCCGCCTTGTCTTTGCGAATTCTCAGCCAAGCCTCCTGCCAGAAAGTCAGGCTGGGGCGGGAAATTGCTTCCATCTCCTCTACGCTTTTGCCGACAGTGCGGAAGAGATCGGCGGTAATGACCTTCTCCTGTGACTCTATCTTCTTTGTAGCCATTCGTATCCCTCCCTTATTTGGCAATCCTAATGCGCGGATCGACAAATCCATAGGCAATATCTACGATCATATTGGCGAAAACCAGGAAAATGCCATAAAAAACCGTTTGCCCCAGAATCATGGAATAGTCCAGATTTTGAACACTTTCAACATAGTACTTGCCCATGCCGGGTATGGCAAAGATCGATTCAATCACAAAGGTACCGGTAAGAACAGATGCTACCGTAGGACCAAGCACCGTAACAACCGGCATGATCGCATTGCGGATCTGATGTTTCCAAGTAATGCGGAAATTTGAGATTCCTTTGGAACGTGCGGTCTTAATATAATCCTGCTGTACCACCTCAAGCATACTGGCCCGCATAATTCTCGAAACCGAGGCCATTGTATAGAACCCCAGGCCGATCGAAGGCAAAATAGTATGCGCTAAACCTTTGTACTGAGCTATAGGGAAGAGTCCCCACTTGACCGCAAAGAAATACTGCAGAATCGCACCGACAATGAAGTCAGGAACACTGGTACCGATAACCGCCACAATAACAAAGAAAAGGTCGATCTTATTGCCTCTGTTGCGAGCAGAGACAATGCCAAAAACCAGGCCTAAAGATAGTGACAGCACCAGAGCACGAATTCCCAGATCAAGAGAGTACGGAAATGATTGCCGCAATAAATTGTTGACAGTCTGATTCTGATATTTCATGGAATAACCGAAATTACCCCGTATCAGATTGCCCAGAAAGGTTGTATATTGCTGAAGCACGGGCTTATCCAGCCCATAATAGGCATTTAAATTCTCTTTGACCGTAGGAGTCATCTTCGGATCACTGAAGGGGTCTCCCGGCATCAGCCTGACCAAAATAAATACTACAGTCACAAGAACCAGAACAGTAAGCAGAGAGATGCCTATGCGTTTAGCGATATATTTACCCATGCAGATTCACTCTCCTTCTGCTGATTGATAACGATCCCGGCGGACAAATGCCCGCCGGGGATCAATACTGACTTACACAGAAATATGCCTAAGCTTATTCTGCATTCTTGTCGAGATAGAGATAGCTGAAGTTAAAGCCAACAAAGTATCCTTCTAGCCCGGTAACACCGTCTGCAACCAGATAGTGAACCTCTCTCAGTTGCTGCGGTATGACGGCACCGTCTTCAAGCAGCGTCTTCTCTGCATTAAAGAGATTGTCCATCCGCTCTTTGCCGGTGGTTTCTTTGGATTTCCTAATATAACCATCGAACTCATCACTGTGGTAATTAATGTAGTTGTAGGCATTGTCGCTCTCAAAGAGCTCCAGGTACGCATAAGGATCTGAGTAGTCGGGTACCCAGCCGCTCATGATCAGATCAAAATCGTCTCTACCCGGTGTCAACATGGAGTTCTTGGTCTTATAGGGAACCAGATTGATATCGACATTAATGCCCAAATTGTTCTTCCACTGATTTTGGAGAATTTCCGCTTCTTTCTTGGCAGTCTCTGCATCCGTAGTAACCATCTTCAAGGTGATTTCGGACGGATCAGCAACACCCAGTTCGGCCATGGCCGCATCAAGATGCTGTTTAGCCTTCTCTACATCACCCTGGAGCGGGAAAGCCTCATAGGGATACTCTTCGCCATAGGATTTCTCTACACCGCTGACCTGAGGCAGGACATAGCGCAGATTTGGCGTATAGAGGCCATTGTGTCCCAGGAGGATATACTCTTCGCGATTGATAGCAAAGTTAAGTGCCAGGCGGAAGTCCTTATTCGCCAGATACTTATTTCTCAGGTTCGGACCGCCAAAGTCATTGGCACCGTCGAAGTACGATTGGCTCTGGCCTTCATACTGAGGAGCCATATCAGTGGACAGAACGACCATATCCAGCTCGCCATTTTCAAACATGGACAACTGGGTATTAGCTTCGGCAACTGTATAAATTTCAACGCCGTCAAGATTGACCTTATCGGCTTCAAAATAATTCGGATTCTTGGCCAGGACCATCTTGCCCTCACCGAATTCAGTAACGACAAAAGCGCCACTATAGACTTGCTTATCCGGTGTAGCACAATAATCTTTGCCGTATCCTTCCACTATATCTTGACGCTGTGGGGAGAAGAAAGACTTGCTCAGCATGCCGAGGAAATATCCGGCCGGACGCTCAAGCACGATCTCCAGTGTTTTTTCGTCAAGGGCTTTTACACCCAGATCGTCCAGAGGCAGCTCGCCTTTGTTAACTTTTTCGCCATTCTTGATAATATTGGCAAAATAGCCCATCGGCGATGCGGTATCGGGATTGACGAAACGCTTAATGCCATATTCAAAGTCCTGAGCGGTCAAAGGCTGGCCATCGCTCCAGAGCAGTCCGTCACGAAGCTTAAAGGTATAGGTCACCTGATCCTCAGCCAGTTCATGACTTTCAGCCAGAGCGGGACGAATATCGCCTACATCATCAAGATAAAGGCTGCCATAAATATGGTAGCAAATGGTAGCAGACGGTATTCCGTGAGCCAGGCAGGGGTCGAAAGATTCCGGATCAGCAGCCAGAGCATAGCGGTAAATCTTCTTCCCGGCAGGCTCAGGTGTTTCATCGGCATCCGGCTCATCGGCATCCGGCTCATCAGCATCCGGCGTGTCATCCGGCTCATCCGGTGTGTCAGCCTGTGTCTCTTCCGGCTTGTCCGGGGCAGCTTTATCATCGCTCCCTTTAGGCGTGCTGCAGGCTACTAGTCCTACCAGCAAAACAACAACCAGTAGTAGTGCTAAAATTTTTCTCATAATTCCCTCCGTTCAGAAATTTTCATTGCTAAATAGATATAACTATGGCCGCCAACCAATGCAATGATAGAAAATAAGCTGTTTTAACCGCAATTCCCAGTCTTCCTGATAATGCAGCTTACAAAAAATATTTTTCCTCCTTTGCTAGCTTAGTTTTCGCCATCAGAATCGGTTTGCACCAGCCATATTAAAACCATTTTTACTTGGTATTAAATCCATTTTTACTTGGCATTAATACCGTTTTTACTTGACTTGATCATAGTATAATCTAGCTTAGTCTGTCAAATTAAATAAACAAATAAATAAGTATAAATAGCTATAAATGCGTAGAAAAAGTATATTGCATTAATACATATGCAAAACTATTCTTCTAAAAATTGTGATATTCAACAGTTACTTTCTCAAAACCTTCCTGCCAAATTCTTAAACCAATCTCCTCCAGTTGTTGTTCCTGTTCAATATCTACTCTGCCGATGACATTTACATGTAGCAAACCATTATGAAACCTAAGTAGTTCAGAACCATAGAAAAGAGAAATTGCTCCGCTCTGAGCAGCAATATCTTCGCTATCAAGGTCCCAATCACGCCAATAAGTCATATCGAATTTACTGACAGTAGTTGTCTGATTTTCTTTTGGCGGTCTGTTTTTTGTCTCGATATTGGCATAGATTTCTCTGCCGCACCATCTGGTATGAGATATAACTGTCTCACATGGCAGAATATCGAGAATACTCTTCTTGGTTTTTGCGCTAAGTTTGTTAAAGCGGGCATATAGTACACCGCCTTTTTGAAAAGTGAACTTCAGGCCATCCACTCTACACACCTCCTGTTCAATTGATAAAAAAGGTGCATCTCAGTGAGATAGCACCTCGTATAACAAATTGTTGATTACAGCCGACGGATTAACCTCCGGTAATTCTGAAGCCCTCGGGCAGAGGATCGTCCGGATCGAGCACAAGCTGATTGAAGCCGGTAATAAAAGCATTGCCGGTGACCTCGGGAACGACTGCCGGGAGATCGCCGACTTTTACTTCTTCGACGATCTTGCAGGTAAATACAGTATCAATGACACTGATATTAACCAGTGTAGTGTCCTTATCCAACTGTCCCTTCTCCAGCATCAGAGCGATGCGTCCGCCGGTACCTGTGCCGGTGGGCGAACGGTCAATCTGTCCATCCGCAAAGATGCAGACATTCTTAGATGTTACTTTCTTATCGCCATATTCGAGTTTGTCCATGAAGATTGTACCGTAAATGCTGTTCAAGCCGGGTTCTTCAGGATGCACTACATTATATTTGTCGATTACTTTGTACTTGATCTCCATGCCCTTATCAATCAGGTATTCCAGATTGGCGGGATCAACTGTCGAATTGACTTTGGCCACATCGACATAGACATAGAAAGCGCCGCCGAAAGCGATATCGCAGACTACGGTGCCGATGCCATCGACATCAACTTCGATATCTTTCATATAAAGGAAAGAAGGGACATTGTTAAAGGATACTTCACCTACACATCCGTCTTTAACATTTGCGAAGGCAGTAATCCTACCCGCCGGGGAATCTATTTTGACCGTATTCAGACCCTCTTGAGGCGGAATGATTCCGGTTTGCAGTACAACCTTTGTCACAGCAATAATACCGTGGCCGCACATAGTACTGAGACCTTCATTATGAGTAAAGAGTACGCCGAAATCTCCGTCCGGCGTGACAGCTTCCGTAATGATGCAACCATACATGCCACTGTGACCGCGCGGCTCCAGCATCATCATCTTGCGGATGTCATCCTGATGTTCTTTGACATACTTTCTTTTCTCCAGAATAGTCTTTCCGGGGATAGGCGGAAAGCCGCTGGTGATAACTCTGAGGGGTTCACCTCCGGTATGAGCGTCGATACAGGTGATATAATTCTTAAACTTCAGCATTTGTACCTCCAATACTAAAATATTCACTAAGTTTGATATTTGTTGAAATATTCTACTAAATATCTCTACCTGAGCATATAAATCATACATGACAAAGGATGTCTTAACAAGGAAACAGATTTTTCAAGGTTAAGACATCCTTTTGAGTTTGCCATATCGGCTTGTTTATTTGCTGTTTGATGTCGAATTTTAGTTACGACCGCGCTCGATAAAGCTTTTCATCTCTGTGTCCGGTACCATACTGCCACCGGTGGCCCAGACTATATGCGCAGCATTTGCCAATTTACCGGTCAGCCCCTGCTGTGCCAGCCAAGTCTTTCCTGCCGCCTCAGTCGTTAATGCAAACGGCCCCGGCATACCGGCCAAAGCTGATGGCTCAAGGGAAATCCCTTCGCTATCTTTCAGCAGGCTGAGCAACCGATAGAGATGCTCATCTTCTACAGTAAAGCAGCCGGCCAGAAAAGCACCGACTTTTTGACAAACAGGACCGGATGCTCTGGCTACAGCCAAACCGTCAGCTTCCGTTTTACCTGACAGTCCAATGTCCTGTACAGATATATTTTCATGCAATCCGGTAGCCAAACCGAGACAGACACAAGGTGATTCGACCGGCTCTGCAAAGAAAACGTAAGCATTATTGCCGTAGAGCTGATGCAAACCCCAGGCAATTCCTCCCGGCCCCGTCCCTACACCGCAGGGAATATAGACCAAGAGCGGATGTTCGGCATCGACTCTGATTCCTTCCGTCTCCAACTGCTTTTGCAGGCGCAGAGCCGCTACCGAGTATCCCATGAAGAGATCCTCTGATGTCTCGTCATCAACAAAATGACATTTCGGATCTGCAGCAGCCGCTTCTCTGCCAGCGGCTACTGCGCTGCTGTAATCATCTTCGTACTCAATAACCTTAACTCCTAAAGAGCGCAGTTTGTCTTTCTTCCACTGCCTGGCATCAGCCGACATATGAACCTCAGTTTGAAAGCCCAACTTGGCACTGATAATGCCGACGGAAAGGCCGAGATTGCCCGTTGATCCAACCGCTACCGCATACTGTGAGAGAATATCTTTATTGTGCGGTGCGGACAAAACGGAATAGTCGTCAGCCAAAGTGATTAAGCCATGTTTCAAAGCGATGCTCTCTGCCAGTTTGAGAATTTCGTAGATGCCGCCCCTGGCCTTGATCGAACCTGAAACAGGCAAGATATCGTCACGCTTCAGATATAATTGTCCGGCCACTCCGGCAGCCGGATCTAATTTTCGCTTCATATGGTCAATACGTACCAGTGGCGATTCAATCAGACCGCCGCTGCCGGATGTCTCGGGAAATTCCTGTGCGATCCAGGGTGCAAAGCGCTTGAGCCTGTTTGCAGCTTCCTGCATCTCCGCCAAACCGGCCGGGACCTGCTTAATATCTGACTTGTTACATTTATTTCTTTCCGGATTAAACCAGAAATACTCCCGGCGTGTCTGCAGGGCAGCAACCACCTGCCTGCCCTTGGAATCAAATTCTAACAATTGTCTTCCCTCCCAGCCTGATCAGACTTAGACCGAGACTTTTGCCTGTGCCGCAGTTTCTTCCAACAGCTCTTGATTCTCGGGTACCACCGGTATCGCGGTAATATTGCGATAACGCTGCATACCGCTTCCGGCCGGAATCAGTTTGCCGATGATGACATTTTCTTTAAGGCCCAGCAGAGGATCTACTTTGCCCTTGACCGCTGCATCAGTAAGAACTCTTGTCGTCTCCTGGAAAGAGGCAGCGGACAGGAAAGAATCCGTGGCCAGTGAAGCCTTAGTGATGCCGAGCAGAACACGATTACCTTCGGCCGGCTGAAGACCCAGTGCTTCGGCCTCTGCATTGGCTTTTTCGAAGTCAAACATGTCTACCAGACTACCGGTAAGCATATGGGTATCACCGGAGTCTTCGACCTTGCATTTGCGCAGCATCTGGCGGGTAATAATCTCGACATGCTTATCGTTGATCTCAACACCGTTGTTCTTATAGACCTTGAGCACCTCGGTAATAATATACTTCTGGACTCCCTCCGCACCCTTGAGCTTCATGATGTCCTGCGGATTAACCGAACCGTCCGTGATCAGATCGCCAATCTCAACATAATCGCCTTCGTCAACAATAACGGGTGTCGATAATGGTATCGAATGGACTATACTCTCTCCCTCAGCCGAAGTAATAGTAACTTCACGTTTGCGCTTATCAGTCTCAACAATGGAGACTACTCCTTCGAGCTCGGCAATTACGGCCTGACCCTTAGGTTTCCTAGCTTCAAACAGTTCTTCTACGCGTGGCAGACCCTGTGTAATATCGTCACCGGAAGCAATACCGCCGGTATGGAATGTACGCATTGTCAGCTGGGTACCGGGCTCACCGATAGACTGGGCAGCCATAATACCTACAGCTTCGCCGACTACGGCAGGCTCACCTGTCGCCAGATTGATGCCATAGCACTTCGCGCAGACGCCGGAGACGCAGGCACAGGTCAGATTGCTTCTGATTTTGACTTTCTCCAGGCCTGAATTCTCAATAATCTGAGCCTGATTGTTGGAGATCATTTCACCGGCCTTGACGATGATCTCCTGCGTCAGCGGATTGATTACATCAGCAGCGGCATAGCGGCCGCGGACGCGGTCATATAGTCTCTGGACACTTCTGCGTTTATTTTTGCTGCCTACCGTAATGGCAGATACTTCGATATAATTCTCAGTTCCGCAATCTTCCTCGCGAATGATGACATCTTGGGCAATATCGACCAAACGTCTGGTCAGATAACCGGAGTCGGCTGTCTTCAAAGCAGTATCCGACAGAGATTTACGGGCACCGTGTGAGGAAATAAAGAATTCCAGAACATTCATGCCTTCACGCAGATTGGACTTGATCGGGATTTCAACCGTGCGGCCGGTTGTATCGGCCATATTGCCGCGCATTCCTGCCAGCTGCTTAATCTGGTTGATATTTCCTCTCGCGCCGGACTGAGACATCATATAGACGGGGTTAAAGCGACCCAAATTATCTTTCAGAGCTTCAGTAATAGCATCCGTCGTCCGGCGCCAGATATCGATAACAGCGCGGTAACGACCCTCATTATTGAGCAGGCCGCGCTGATGGCGGCGATTGATCTCAGTCACCTGGACTTCCGCCTCTGCAATCAGAGTTTCTTTAACATCGGGCACTACCATATCGAAGACACCGATCGAAATGCCGCCGATCGTCGAATAGTGATAACCCATAGTTTTGATCTCATCCAAAATCTTGGATGTCTTAGTAATGCCATGAATATGGATACAGCGCTCAATGATATCGCCCAGCTGCCTTTTGCCGACCAGAAAATCGCATTCCAGCTTGAGCAGATCTTTGCCGCCCTGAGAGCGATCAACAAAGCCCAGATCCTGAGGGATGATCGAATTAAAGATCATGCGGCCTATGGTAGTGGTAATAACACCGCTGATGGTTTCGCCGTCAACTTCAATCGTCCGCCGCACCTTAATTGACTGGTGCAGAGTAATAATCTTCAACTCATAGGCCATATTGGCTTCGTTGAAGTCGCTGAAAGCCGGGAGTGGGGCTGCCGGATCAAAATCATCCGGCTCCTTGTCAATGGTCAGATAGTAGATACCCAGGACCATATCCTGAGTCGGTACCGCAACCGGTTTACCATCCTGCGGTTTGAGCAGATTGTTGGATGCCAACATCAGGAATCTCGCTTCAGCCTGTGCTTCCGTAGACAAAGGTACGTGGACAGCCATCTGGTCGCCATCAAAGTCAGCGTTATAAGCGGTACAGACCAGCGGATGGAGCTGAATGGCACGGCCCTCAACCAAAACCGGCTCAAAGGCCTGTATGCCCAGACGGTGTAATGTCGGCGCTCTGTTGAGAAGAACCGGATGGTCCTTGATAACATTTTCCAGTGTATCCCAGACCAGATCGCCGCCGCGCTCAACCAAGCGGCGAGCCGACTTTATATTCTGAGCCAATTCATGTTTGACGATCTCACGCATCACGAAGGGTTTGAATAGCTCTAGGGCCATCTCCTTGGGCAAGCCACACTGATGCATCTTCAGTTCAGGGCCGACAACAATGACAGAGCGGCCGGAGTAGTCAACACGTTTGCCGAGCAGATTCTGGCGGAAGCGACCCTGCTTGCCTTTGAGCAAATCAGAAAGTGATTTCAGGGCACGGTTGCCGGCACCGGTCACCGCTCTGCCGCGGCGACCGTTGTCGATCAGGGCATCTACTGCTTCCTGCAGCATTCTTTTCTCATTTCTGACGATAATATTAGGAGCACCCAGCTGCAATAATTTATTGAGTCGGTTATTGCGGTTGATCACACGGCGATAAAGATCATTGAGATCAGAAGTAGCAAAGCGACCGCCATCCAGCTGAACCATAGGCCTCAGCTCCGGTGGCAGCACCGGCAACACATCCAGAATCATCCAGCCGGGCTCAAAACCTGAGAGTTTAAAGGCTTCAATGACCTCCAGCCGCTTGATCAGACGACTTTTTCTCTGGCCTTTTGCCTGCTGCAACTGTTCGCGCAGATCTTCAGCCAGTTGATCAATATCGATCTGGTTAAGCAGATCCTTGATCGCTTCCGCACCCATTTTGGCTACGAAATCATGCCGGCCGTATTCGGCGACATATTCCCTATATTCGCGTTCGTTAATGATATCGTATTTATTCAGGTCGGTAGAACCCGGGTCAATCACAATATAGGCCGCAAAATAGAGTATCTTTTCCAGATTGCGGGGTGACATATCCAGAACCAGGCCCATGCGGCTGGGAATACCGCGGAAGTACCAGATATGAGAAACAGGTGCTGCCAGACGGATATGACCCATTCTTTCCCGCCTGACTTTAGACCTGGTCACTTCGACACCGCAGCGATCGCAAACGATACCCTTATATCTGATCTTTTTATATTTACCGCAGTGACATTCCCAATCCTTGGTCGGCCCGAAAATCTTTTCACAGAACAGACCGTCCAGTTCCGGCTTCAGGGTACGGTAATTGATTGTTTCAGGTTTTTTGACTTCGCCATGTGACCATTCCAGAATTTTCTCCGGAGAAGCGAGACCAATACCAATTGCTTCAAAATTGTTAATTTCTGACATTTTATCCCTCATCTAGAACTTACATCTCTTCTTCTGCATCCGCATCATCTGCTTCCAGCTCTTCTGTCATTACTGATTCAACTTCACCCTCGGCAGTGAGTTCGCCGGCAGTATAACCGGCTGCAGCCAGTTCACTGGCACTCAGGGGTGTATCTCCCAGCAGATCGGTTAGATCCTTAATGACGCCTGCGGCAGTCTCCGACTCTTCGTTGGAGTTATCTTGGATTTCTACCAGTTCGTTCTTTTCATCGATAATCCGAACATCCAATGCCAGAGACTGAAGTTCCTTGACCAAAACTTTGAAGGCTTCCGGAACTCCGGGTTCAGGGATATTCTCTCCCTTGACAATCGCCTCATAGGTCTTAGTGCGACCCTGGATATCGTCTGACTTGACTGTCAGAATTTCCTGTAATGTATAAGCCGCACCATAGGCTTCCAGTGCCCAGACTTCCATCTCGCCGAATCTTTGACCGCCGAACTGGGCCTTGCCGCCCAGCGGCTGCTGTGTAACAAGCGAGTACGGTCCGATCGAACGGGCGTGAATCTTATCATCGACCAGATGTAGTAGTTTGAGATAGTACATGATGCCGACTGTAATTCTGTTCTCGAAAGGCTCGCCGGTACGCCCATCATAGAGAATGGTTTTACCATCTTCATCAATGTCGGCCAGCTTGAATGCCTCAACAACATCATTTTCCACTGCACCGTCAAAGACGGGAGTTGCCACTTGCCAGCCAAGTTTTTTAGCGGCCAAGCCCAAGTGAACTTCCAACAGTTGACCAATATTCATACGAGAAGGCACGCCCAGAGGACTCAGTACGATATCCAGCGGTGTGCCGTCAGGCATAAACGGCATATCTTCTTCAGGCAAGATACGGGAGATAACACCTTTATTGCCATGTCGCCCGGCCATTTTATCGCCAACGGAAATCTTTCTCTTCTGGGCGATATAAACTCGTACCATCTTGGAAACACCGTGTTTGAGCTGTTCATCATCTTCTCTGGTAAAGACTTTGACATCGACAATAATGCCGGATTCACCATGAGGAACACGTACGGATGTATCTCTAACTTCGCGGACTTTCTCACCGAAAATTGCACGGTAGAGTCTTTCCTCCGGAGTCAGTTCAGTTTCACCCTTGGGCGTAACCTTACCGACAATGATATCGCCGGCATGAACTTCAGCACCGATACGAATGACACCCTCTTCATCGAGATCTTTCAAGGCGTCGTCACCTACATTGGGAATCTCTCTGGTGATTTCCTCCGGTCCTAATTTAGTATCCCTGGCTTCACACTCGTATTCCGTAATATGAATCGAGGTATACACATCATCACGGACCAGGCGCTCGCTGATCAGGATCGCGTCTTCGTAATTGTAACCTTCCCAGGTCATAAAACCGATCAGTACATTTCTACCCAAAGCCAGTTCACCATTGGCTGTCGAGGGTCCATCGGCGATAATTTCACCCTTTTTGACAGTGTCACCCTTTTTGACCAGCGGTCTTTGGTTGATGCAGGTTCCCTGATTAGAGCGCACATATTTTGTCAGTACATATTTGTCGGTTTCGTCTTTTCCGGTCCGAACTACGATCAGATCTGCCGCAACAAACTCAACCACACCGTCATTTTCAGCGACAATGCAGACCCCGGAATCTTTGGCAGCCCGGTGTTCAATGCCGGTGCCTATGATCGGCGCCTCTGTCTTGATCAGAGGCACTGCCTGCCTTTGCATATTAGAACCCATCAGGGCGCGGTTGGCATCGTCATTGCCCAGGAAAGGAATCAGAGAAGTTGCTACCGACACCAACTGCTTGGGCGAAACATCCATCAGATCAACTTGCTCCGGGGGCAATTCGAGGAATTGATTCAAATAACGGCAAACAACTAGATCTGAAACAAATCTGCCATCATCTGTCAGCGGCTCATTGGCCTGAGCAATATTAAAATAATCCTCTTCATCTGCAGTCATATAACGGATTTCCGAAGTAACGACACCTTTTTCTTTGTCATAGACACGGTAAGGCGTCTCAATGAAACCGTATTTATTAACCCGAGCATAGGTGGCCAGCGAATTGATCAGACCGATATTCGGTCCTTCAGGAGTTTCGATGGGGCACATCCTACCATAATAGGAGGAGTGAACGTCGCGGACTTCAAAATTTGCCCTCTCTCTGGAAAGCCCGCCCGGTCCAAGCGCAGATAGGCGTCTCTTATGAGTAAGTTCCGCCAGAGGATTGGTCTGGTCCAAAAACTGAGACAACTGCGACGAACCGAAGAACTCCTTGATAGCGGCACTGACAGGGCGTGTATTGACAATATCCTTAGCCTCGGCATTTGTCTTATCGGATAGAGACTGCATGCGCTCGCGGATAACACGATCCATGCGCGAAAAGCCGAGTCTCAGCTGATTTTGCAAGAGCTCACCGACAGAACGGATACGGCGGTTGCCCAGATGGTCAATATCATCTATCTCACCGACTCCATATTTTAAACCGATGAAATAACTGACAGCGGCTATAATATCGTCAACCGTCATATGATGAGGAATTAGCTCGCGCTGATGATCTTGGAGCAATTTGGCCAGCGCTGCGACCGGATTGTCACTTTCCTTGGCTTCTTTAGCCAGGGCACGCAACACTGAAGTGCGGACCAGCTCACTGATACCGCATTGCTCGAAATCCACTTCTGCCAACTCTTCTTCACTGAAGAAACGCAACAGGTACTGGGGTGCAGCCACCCGGCCGTTGCCCACAACGCGGAGCTGATGCTCATATTGGACGAAATTTTCACCGACCATTTGGATCGGATAAATATCCAGATGATTAACACCGGAGTTCTGGATATATTTGGCCATTTCTTTGGTGATGATATCATCTTTCAACACCAAAATTTCGCCATCTTCATCGATAACATCGGTTGCGGCCCGATGTCCGACAATGCGTGCGGCGAGTGATAATTTTTTGTTGACTTTATAAATACCTACTTTGGCCAGATCATAACGATTGGCGTCAAAGAACATATTCTGCAGGAAGCTTTCCGCTCCCTCGCGGGTATATACCTCGCCGGAACGCAGCTTCTTGAACATTTCCTGCAGGCCTTCCATTTCCGAGCTGCAGCCGTCCTTTTGCATCGTGCGCATCAGGTTTTCTTCATCACCAAAGATCTCCTGAATCTCCATGTCGGTGCCAAAGCCCAGTGAGCGCAAGAAAATTGTCAGATGAAATTTTCTTGTGCGGTCGATCCTGACCCAGAGCAAACCATTGGCATCGGATTCAAATTCCAGCCAAGCCCCGCGGTTAGGAATAATTTGACCGGTATATAACAGGGCATCGTTCTTGTCTTTTTCCGTACCGAAGTAAGCGCCGGGCGAACGCACCAATTGACTGATAATGACACGTTCAGCACCATTGATGATAAAGGTGCCTGTATCCGTCATCACCGGGAATTCACCAATATATACACTCTGATCTTTGATTACATCATTGACCTTGGTATGTAAGCGGACATGCACATACAGTTTTGAAGCATAATTGGCATCGCGCTCTTTGCATTCTTCGACAGAATAGGTAGGGTTGTTAATATCAAATTCACGGCCGATAAAAGATAATTCAATATCGCCTGAAAAGTCGGTAATTGGAGAAGCTTCTTTCAGGACTTCCATCAGGCCTTCTTCAATAAACCATCTATAGCTCTCTTTCTGAATCTCCAGCAGATTGGGGATATCAATAATCTCGTCGATCTTTGAATAAGAAACTCTTTCGGTTCGTCCATACTGAACGGGCTTTACCATCAACGATCACCTNACGACTAAATCGGCACAGCCGACTGGAGTGACGGCAGAATAACCTGCCCTACCATAACCGGTACGAGCAGGTTTCATGGTCACATCTTTACTTAAGCAGATAATAGATCGTCAGCAATAGTCCGCTGGGCGCAGAATACATAAGAATAAGCACACCTCCAGACTTAGTGACACGTCTAATGATTTTACTATTTTAGAATCAATGTGTCAAGAAGGCCCAGGAAAAAATATTCTAAAAATATTCGACTCTGTAATTAATCAATCTGATGGCTTGAACTGATGGCTTGAAAAATAGCCTGAGGGATCTTTTATCAGCTTTTTCAGCTATGTCAACGAAACCTTGTTTGGAGTCTCAGGCCAAATACTCTTTTGGGCAGTAGTTCCTAATTGAGTGTTCAAAGTGTGAAGATGTGGTTTATATGGTGCATTGTGGTGTATTATTGGGAGGTGTATTATTGATGAGATAATGAATTATAATATAATAAATAAGCAAGGAATAAATTATGAAATATAGAAGACTAGGTGAAATTTTAACAGATGCGGGCATTATATCTGAGGAGCAGCTAACTAAGGCGCTTGCTCTCGGCAAGGAACAGAAAAAACGTCTTGGCGAGGTTTTGATTGACAATGAGATTGTAACCGAAAGACAGCTCATAGATGTACTTCAATATCAATTGGGTGTTGATTTCATCGACCTTTCTAAAGTTGATATTCCTGTTCAGATGGCTCAGCTTCTTCCTAAGAACATTGCGAAGAAGCATGAGGTCGTGCCTGTGAGGGTGGCAGGAGATGCTATTTATGTAGCAATGTCCGACCCTCTGAATTTCATGGCCATCGAAGAAGTCAAATCAGCGACGAAGAAGCGTGTCATACCGATGATCGCTACGAAGAGCGCAACTGACAGGGCAATACATGTGCTTTACGGCAGTGAGAACGTAAGCCGCGCTATAGACGAGATGCAGAAGTCTATGAATATTGACACTGTTCAGCCGATCGGCGACCTAGTTGAGTCAGGTGAAGTTGATGAACAAGCCGCACCGGGAATCAGACTTGTCAATTCGATCATAGAGCGCGGTGCGCAGGAGAATGCCTCCGATATTCATATGGAGCCGAGAGAAAACGAATTCGTAATCAGGATGAGGATAGACGGTGTGTTGCACGAAATGTTTACCGTTCCTCAAAATCTGCAATCGTCTGTAATATCCAGGATTAAAATTATGGGTGAAATGGATATCGCTGAGAGGAGAATACCTCAGGACGGTCGTTCTAACATAAGAGTTAAGGGGAGAGATATAGACCTCAGGATTTCCACACTCCCTACCAAATACGGTGAAAAAGTGGTTATCCGTTTCCTCGAAAAGTCGGCATCGCTCCTTACGAGCAACGGCATTGGACTTGCCGGCAAGCTTCTAGACAATTATAACCAACTTATAGCTAACGCCAACGGAGTAATACTCATTGCCGGACCTACAGGTTCAGGAAAAACTACCACTATGTATACTATGGTGAATGATCTTAACCGTGAGGAAGTCAATCTGGTGACTCTGGAAGACCCTATAGAATACAATATCGACGGTGTGAATCAGGTTCAGATCAACGAAAAAGTGGGCATGACATTCGCCAACGGTCTGCGTGCGATACTGCGTCAAGACCCGGACATCATAGCCGTCGGAGAAATCCGTGACGGAGAAACAGCCGAAATAGCAATGCGTGCCGCCATAACGGGACACCTGGTATTATCGACCATACATACGAATTCTGCCATTGCGACTTTGGACAGACTGCTCGATATAGGCGTAGAGCCTTACCTGATCGCGAGTGCTCTTAAAGGTGTCGTAGCGCAGAGGCTCTTGCGTAAGATTTGTCCCAACTGCAAAGAATCTTACACGCCCGACGAGGAAGAACTAATTTCCATGGGTCTTGATCCTTACAAGTCACAGAATGTCAAGTTTTACCGGGGACAAGGCTGTCCTGACTGTCTGGGCACAGGTTATCGCGGCAGAACCGCGGCCTTCGAAATGTTGGTGCTTAATTCCGAAATTAAACAGAAGTTCAGAGAAAATGCGCCGCACCACGAACTCGAGGAAGCAATTTATCGCTCCCCGAATTTCGAAACGATGAGTCAGAATTGTCTAAGACTTGTTTTAGAAGGCAAGACAACCGCAAGTGAGGCGCAAAGAATCCTCTACACTACAGACTTATAAAGAAATAACCGTTTGTATTATTGCTCGAAAACTGCCGGACGAGGATGATGATGAATATAATAGAAATAATTAAAGAAGCACAGATAAGAAGGGCATCGGATATACATGTCGTGTATGGGCTTCCTGTCAGAATCAGAATCGACGGAGTCCTCGAAAACTATGACGACAATGTTCTCACACATGAGGATTGCAACGATATAGCCAGGCAGCTTCTCGGTGCGAAATACAAAATGCTTGAGTCAGTCGGAGAGGTCGATGCGGCAGGGACTTTTGCTGATAATATCCGTTGCAGGCTGCATGTGTTCAGACAGCAAGGGCATATCAGCTCCGCCATCCGTATCTTGTCCGACAGAATACCCGAACTAGAGATGCTTGGCTTGCCGCCTATTTGCTACGAATTCGCAGAATATCCGAGAGGAATAGTAATCGTAACGGGAGAAACAGGCTCCGGTAAATCCACTACATTGGCCGCACTCCTTAACCGCATCAATCAAACCCGAGCACAGCACATTATCACGCTCGAGGATCCGATAGAATACATCTATCACCCAGACAAATGCACCATCAACCAGAGGGAGGTCGAGGCTGATACCGCAAGCTATGAGACCGGGCTGAAAGCGATACTGCGTGAAGACCCAGATATCATACTGATAGGTGAGATGCGAAGTCTGGATACGATTGAAACGGCTTTGACAGCCGCGGAAACAGGGCATTTGGTTTTTGCCACACTTCACACCAACAGTGCGGCGGATTCCATAGACCGTATAGTAAGTGTTTTCCCGGGGGAAAGACAGCAACAAATCAGGCTTCAACTCAGCAGGACGCTAAGAGCAGTGCTTTCGCAACAGCTCCTTCCCCGCGCCGGCGGACAAGGCAGGGTGCTGGCCTGTGAGGTAATGGTGCCTAATTCCGCCATCAGGGCCATGATCAGAGAGGGCAAGACGCCTCAGATTGCCAGTGCGATTCAGACTACCGCGGCGGAAGGCAATATCTCTATGGATAATTTCCTGGCCGGCCTCGTTAGGCAGGGTGCTATATCCAAGGAGGTAGCTGTAGAGGCGGCACATGATATAGATTTTCTGAAAAAACTTATAGGTGTTTCGGGTTTGTCAACTTCAATAAGCCGTGACAGAATAAGAAGATAGACACTTGCTTTTAACCAAAAATTAATAGAGCTTCTTTTATAATAATTAGAAACAGAGAGAAAAACATGGTCACATATAAATACAAAGCTTTATCAAAAGATGGCATAGAGGTCGAAGGCGTAATCAAGGCTCACGACAAAAATGACGCGGTATTCAAGCTAAAAAATGAATACGGCATCATCGTAGATATCAAGGAAGTGGTGAGCTTAGACCTTTTTACGAAAAAAGAAGGCCGAGGCAAAGTAAAAGACAAGGATATAGCCCTCATGTGCCAGCAGTTTTCCATTCTTCTTACGGCGGGACTGCCGATAGCCAGAACTGTGGAACTTGTAGGTGTGAGGTCAGAGAACAAGGCGCTTAAGCAGATTCTCACCTCCGTAGCTGAAGATGTAACCGAAGGATATAACTTAGCAAGCAGCTTCCAGCTGAGAGCAGATAACCTGCCTGTCAACTTTATTGAAACCATCAGGGCGGGCGAGGAGTCCGGTTCCCTGGAAATAGCGTTCGGCAGATTGGCGGGCTTCTTTGAAAAGAAAGCCAATATATCCGGCAAAGTTAAGTCTGCTCTGACCTATCCGATTCTGGTCATAATAGTCGCAATCATAGTAATTGCTGTTATAATGGGATATGCTGTGCCGGTATTTACGAAAGTGTTTATGGATATGGATATTGAACTTCCGTTACCGACCAGAATATTGATAGCCATGTCAGATTTCTTTAAGGTCGCAACTATACCTATAATATGCATTATTGTGGCACTAATACTTGCATATGGATTTTTAAAGAAAAAAGAAAGCTGGGCCATCAAGTTTGACAAGATTAAACTGAAATTACCTGTTTTGGGCAAGATAAACATCATGAATGCGGCAAGCCAGTTTGCCAACACCTTCTCCACTATGCTGGCTGCCGGTATTCCTGCTGTCAGAGCTCTCGGAATCACCGCGAAATCGTTGCCGAACGCCTATGTGGCCGACGAAATACTTAAGTCGGTCGGCATTGTAGAGCAGGGTTATTCGATAGGAAACGCTCTCAGACAGGTTAAAGAGATGCCGGAGCTTCTGGTCGAGATGACGGCAGTAGGTGAGGACTCGGGCTCAATGGAGCATACCCTTGAGGTAATTGGGCATTATTACGACACTGAGGTCGAGTATGTGACAAGCAGGGCGGTCAAATTGATCGAGCCGGTGATAATAATCGTGCTGGCGGTATTAGTAGCATTCATACTACTCTCGGTCTATCTGCCCATGTTTAGTATGTATGGCAGTATTGAATAGGGTAAGACTGATGCGGTTAACGATAAATATAACCTTGCATAAGTTATCTGTGCTTTCTGTATGGAAGTCAGAGCGAAAACGGTTTTAACGGGTCACCCCCCATTTCCCGCTAAAAATATATAATCCTAAAAAGAAAAATATAATAAAAATAGGAGATAAGATTAATGAAAAAAATGAACAACAAAGGCTTTACTTTAATGGAAGTTCTCATCGTAGTAGCAATTATCGCTGTCTTAGTAGCAATTGCTATTCCAGTTCTTACAGGGCAGCTTGAAAAGGCAAGAGAAGCAACTGACCTTGCAAATATTAGAGCTGCTTATGCAGAGGCAGCAGTTGAAGTACTCACAAATGAGGACGGCACTGCTTCAGTAGCCTCAGAAACAATGGTACAGGCAACAAGCGGTTGGACTACAGTTAGTTCGCCTAAAATAGGTGGCGAACCTGTTCCAGCTGTAGAAAAAGGAAACGTAGTAACCGTTACTGTTGCAGCTGATGGAAAAGTTTCTTTCGCAGTAACAACACCGTCACCGTAGGATAATACAATCTTGCAATTATCTAAACCGGTTGCTGACCCGGTGATTAGGAACAAAAAAACAAATTATTCTCCCGAGGATGTAGGGGTGCATCTTCGGGGGATAATATGTTTTTGAGAGAATGATGATATGACAATCTATTCATCGACATTTTTTACCTTTTTTGGTTTTTTCGTAGCCTTCTTAAGCGGCATAGTGATGGGCAGCTTTCTTAACTGTGCAGTTATGAGAATGCTGTCGGGAGAACCTATTGTAAGAGGAAGGTCGCACTGTATGTCATGCGGACACAGGCTGGGGGTGCTTGATTTGATTCCGCTTGGCAGCTGGCTTCTTCTCAGGGGTAAATGCAGATATTGCGGTTCTAAGATAAGCGCGAGGTATCCCCTCAGTGAACTTGTTTTGGGCGCAGTTTATGTCTTAATCCTGGCTAAGTATGATTTAACCTTAAGAGCGCTGGAACTAATCGTGCTGTGCTCGCTTTTGTTCTGCATCACGCTCTGCGATTTGGATCAGCATATAATTCCCGACCGGTTCATCATCATCGGAATTATTAACAGAATTATTTTTATTCTGCTAACGGGAAATATATTAGAAGAGTTAAAGTTCAGTTTAATCGGGGCCTTCTCAGTGTCGCTTCCGCTCCTCATTTTATCGCTCATCCTCGATAAAATTCTCAAAAAAGATACAATGGGCGGCGGAGACATCAAGTTGTTTTTTATGGCGGGGATGTATTTCGCTTGGTCTGTGAATGTTCTCGTGCTGTTCATGAGCGCGATCATAGGAATAATTTTTGGCCTTGTGACAAAAAAGAATGAAGAAAAACAGATACCTTTCGGACCGGCCGTTTCAATTGGATATTTTCTGGGTATGCTCGGCGGAAGCGAATTGGTTCATCTATATTCAGGTCTTTATTAGACCGGATGGCAGGAGAATGGTTTGTGGCTAAAAACTATATCGGGATTGAGATAGGGAACGGAATCGCTACGATGTATCAGGGCGGAAACAAGGGCAGAATCCTGGTTTCGCGTCTGCCTGAGAATCTCGTGGATGGCGGTGAAATTATTGCACCGGAGTTCCTCTCAAAATTTTTGAAAAAAATGAAGAAAGAGGGCAGGTTCAGTGGCAAGGCCTGCGCCTTGATTTTACCTGAGTACAGTACATATTTTAGGTCGCTTGAAATGCCTCCGATAAGTGAAAAACAGCTGAGACTCAATCTGCCGTATGAATTCAGAGACTTCGTCGGAAACGAGAGTATAAACTACAATTACGATTATGCGGTCGAAGGCTATGCCACAGACGAGGACGGCAAGGTAAAGGCCATCAGTTTGCTCGCAGCAGCCGCCTCAAAAACAACAATCAAGGAATATGAGGCCCTGCTTTATAGGGCGGGCTTCAAGCTAAAGGTGGCACTTCCGAGAGAGATGGCTCTGCTCAATCTCGTCAGAAAGGCTATCGAAAGGGGAGCTCGCAGTGATAGAACTTTCATAATCATCGATGTGGGTTTCGCGAGCACGAGGGTCTATATCTTTCAAGGCGAAGATCTGAAAGCGACTAAAACTATCGAAATGGGCTGCAGGGATGTGGACAGCGTAATAGCGGATTATTATAATATCGATATTTATCTTGCTGCTTCATACAGGGAGACCGACCATGACGGTATACTGGAAAGCGATGTATGCCGGGCGGTATACAACAGGATATCACTGGAAGTAATGAAAGCTATAAACTTCTACAAATACGAAAATCAGCAGAGCGAATTCGAGGACTGCTTCATCTGCGGTGACTGCTCGGATACCGAAGCTCTTGTAGACAATATGCTTACATACGTCCGGCTGAACAGGGCGAATCTGGATGTGATTTTACCTGAAGAATGCAGAGGCCTGAGTGACGCTCCGCGCGCACTCATGGCCATAGGTGTTACTTTATAGGAGAAGGAATTTCATGGGAAATAAACCAAAAAAATATAAAAACTCCAAACTTCCTTCAAAAAAATCCATGAACCTCTATCAGGTTGAGATTACCGATAATTCATGGCAGAGGGTAATACCTTATGCGATAGTAATAATTGTTATTGTGGTCGCATTCATTAAATTAGGTGTATTTCAAAGGATATCACAACTTAATAAGTTGAGAGAGCAGGTTTCTCAAGCTCAGATTCAGCTGGATGAGATCAATAAGTCCATAGAAGACTATGACGATGTTAAGGCTGATTATATAAGATATTCCGATCATTACATGCTTGATGAAGGAGGAAAGCTCGTTGATAGGATGAGAATCATCGATCTGATAGGTGATAATGTTTACAATATAGGAGATATCAAGAGCTACACAATAGACGGCAATACAGTTTCTCTCGAAGTAATTGTCAATACGCTCGATGATGTTCGCGTGATAGGAAAACAGCTTGAAGCAGTCGATTGGGTTGGGAATATAACCGTTAATACCGCTACGAAGACTATTTCTGCCACAGGTTGGGACAAGGTCATCGCTTCTATCGTGTTTGATGCTGTTCACCAGGACGAGTCTGAGGTGCCTGTTGGCGTTTCAAGTACTGTGGAAACAGTAGGCGGAGAGGAGGCTGATGACTGATGAATCTCAAGAGAGAAATTCTGTCACTTAAAGAGTTGATACTTCTGGGCATATTGATTATCCTCGCAGCATATTATTTCGTATTTCACGGATCGATTGAAAAGCAGACGACAGAATACAAGAATAGGCTTGTCGAGATCAACTCGGAGCTGCAGATTTCACAGCAAAAGGCAGCCGAGAAGATTAAGATGCGGAAGTCAATCGATGCCATATTTGCCGAATATGACGGTAATCCACCTATGACGCCTGAATATAACAATACTAATTTTATTATCGGCGAGTTAAACGGTATTTTAGGTAATACTTATGATTACAATCTATCATTTGGCGCAGAGGTGGTTGATGAGAATAATATCAATATTATTAGAAGACCGATAAGCATTTCTTTTTCCACACATAAATATGATGATGCCGTAGCGAAAATCAAGACGATTAATGAGTCTGAAAATAAATATTTGCTTCAAAATGTTTCTGTTTCCGATGCAGGCGCCAATAGCTCCGACTTGACCGATCAATTTGGTAATCCCGTTAATAGCACTCAAAACAGTGGCCGGTATTATATAGTAATGACCATGACAAGCTTTGAATACAATGCGGATGCAGTACCGGCAGCTGAGCCGGCAGCTGAGCCGGCAGCTGAGCCGACAGCGCCATGAGGACTCGCAATAAAGGACGTACCCTTGAATGCATAAAGATATAGGGGATTTTTAGTAGGAAAGCAGTAAAAAGCAGCTAACGTCTTACGGTCTTTGTAGTGATAAGCTTTTTAAATCAGCTTTTAAAAATCTTAAAAATTTCCTAAAATATGCTTCTATCAATTAAGAGGCTCAACCACGAATTCTTCTTTGGAAATAATTTGATTATCTTGCGTCATAACCTGAATGCCCACCTTGAAATTAGGATTCGGTTGATCTGAATCCCATTCGAACTTAGTAAACTTTGCTTGTAAATTGTAAACATAGGTTTTTTTCGGAACTAATTCATATTCCCCTTTGGGTGTGTTAAGCATTATAAATCCGCCGTTTTCAGTGGAATTACCGTCTTTATCCGTTACTAAGAAGCTGCAATTTTTAAGAGAAAGATTTGTGCTAAAAAACTTCAAATTGTTAAGATCGTCTACTTCAATATTTGTGGCATAGCGAAGCTCATTTTTAACCGCAGTGACTAGCGCAGCGCACAAAATCTGCCCCTCCGCCTCCCTGTTCGATTTGTTAAATGAGCGCGCTCCGAAATCTATCGCCAGGGTTATCATTCCGGTCACTAATATCAGAAGAACCACCGTCACCAATAGCTCGACCAGAGTCAAACCTTTATTATTTAATTTTTTGACTACATTATTCATGGTTGTAAATAGTCGTAAAAGCAGTACTCCTCAGATTCATATGCCTTTACAGGAATAGCGAAACTTTTGGTACCATTGAAGGAGTAGCTTACTGTAATCTGTGCTCCGGTTATAGGCGTTGCCCTGTCCATCATCGTAGAAATATCTTTTTCCTCAGCCTGTTTGTTAAACTTAGCTGCAAGGGGTATAGCGGTCGTAAGTATAATCACGGCCATAACTATGATGATCAGGCCGACCAAAACTTCTATCAGGGTTTCTCCGCGTTGGTTTTTTAGTTTGTTTTTTGTTTTCATCTCAGTCTCCGGTAATTAATTCTTTTTGGTTATAACGCAGTTGTCCCAGCTGATTGTATGAACAAACTCTTTTGTAATGGTTATGGTCTTAACATTTTTGCCGTTCTTCTGCTCTTTCATTTCGCTCGAAGTTGTGACCGGATATGAGGTATCTTTTGCTAAATCCATAGTCATAACTGTTGATGGCGAAGCATCTTCGATGCCGAAAGTTATGGTTATTTTCTTATTCTGGGGATCGAAAACCATCTTAGCTTCTACGGGTGCTATCTGCGGCAAATTACTGTCGCCGGTTATAGTGATATCCAAAGTTTGCTCAACAGGAACAGGTGAATCTATCATTTTCGCCCATTCTTTAAGAACTTCTTCCAGTATATCTTCTTCGAGTATATCGTTCCATGGCAAAGTTAGTATATCGTCCCGCGGCAAAGCATCATAATAAACAGCATCCCCAAATGTAGTTTCCTTGGAAATGGCAGGTTCGCTCAGTAGCTGTTCCCAGTTCTCATCATATACCTCCTCAGTGGTATTAATGAGTATTTCTTTATAAGAAACACTGTCACCCTCAAGTAAATCTTTGAACATCATAACTGCAGAGCTTACCGAAAGGTAGTTTTGTTCCTCGCTCTGCGTGTTTTTCACACGACCTACATTGGAAAACGCAGTATAAATCACAACCGCCGCAACCATGACACAAAAAATCAGGGCGACCAAAGCGAACACCAGGGTTGCGCCGTTGTTTGACTGTATTTTGTTTTTCAGCTTACTTGAATTCATACAATATTTCCTGAGAACCAGAGTCAAGACTATACTTGAACAGCCATATTCCGCCGTCTGGATTTTGACCTGTGCCTTGGCCTTTCATGTGTTCGAAGCTAAATCCGGTTTGTGTGCCGTTTAGCACGATTCTATCTTGACCTGAGAAAAACAGATTGTGATTCGCGCTGTCGTATTGCGGTTTGTTAACCCCGTCTTTTTCTTTACAGAAAACAACATCGTAAATCTTATTGCTAACTGGTTTTATGTATGACTCTAGATTATTATTAAAAAGCTTAAAATATTTCGTATTTTTAATTTGCGTAACATCCCATAGCATTGTATTTTCGCTCACAAGCGAGGTGAGGTAATACTTTCCTTGTGCATCCTGATGAAGATCTACTTTTGTCACAGTAACCGGACTATCAGTTGAAGGATTTACTACCCCTGTCATACAATAGTATTCTGGGTTGATTGCTTCTTCACGAGGTGCCCGCGCAAGGACAAGATATTTTATTATTGTGTCAGTAGTATTGTCCAGCGTCTCAGGCGGCTCGGGGCCAGTAACAAATGTCAAAGGAGTGTATGATATCTTCCACATTGCGTATAGTTCAATATCATCTGCCGGATTACCTTCTGTCGAATCAACCTTAAATTTGCCATTTTCTGTGATTCCTGGTATATCNCCATCATCTGTGAAAATCGTTCCGTCAGAATTTAATACTTTTTGGTGATTATCGCTTNTTTCGTCCTTAATATACCAGCCTGCAAATCTTGAATCCCTGGCAATCATATCATCCCNCAAAGTAGAGAATGGTTTNTCCGTGTCCGTGGATATGAGCTCCGGAGCTATANCGCTATCGCCGTTATTGCAGATATAGCTGTTATCTGTGTATGCTTCCGTTCCATCTCCAACATGATGTTTTAAAATAAGCTTTGTGGTGTAGCAACTTGCGTGCAAATCGCTGACTATATTACTGTTAAAAGTCCTTATATTGCCATCGCTGTCCCTATTAGTCTTATCACGCACTTCTATATTCAGTGCCTGAATTGTAAAATCGGCTTCTCCGGCATTTTGTGCTGTCGCTTCCAGATAAAACGGCGAAGGCTCGCTTTCTTCTTTTGTAATTGATAGACTGAAGACGACAGCCTCTGGATTCTCCGGATTGGCCGGATAGGATGGAGGGAAGTCCCAATACTCATCGGTTGCTGCCATTTCCTTCGAATCAATCAAGTTGCCGATGTTATCCTTTAATATGAGGTTCCACTTTACTATTTCTCCGGGTTTTACCATCGTATCAGTAATCGGATTTGCTGATAGATTAACCACAGCGGTTACTTCAACTTCTAGTTGTACTTCACCGTAATATCCGTCGCCTGCCGCATATCTCAGAGAGATTATTTCAGGCACTTCTGTTTTATCGATACCCGTCACAGTAAGTTTGCAAATACTACTACCTTCTGTTTCGTCCACGCTGGCGGTTACACTTACCTTGTCGTTGATAATTACGGGCTGATTATCGACTAAATTAATCCAGTCATCGCCTTTTTTGATTTCAAGATTTAACAGTTCAATATCTTGGTAGCTTTCACCGTAATAGAATTTCACTTCCGTTTCATCGTAAAAATCGTCAATTATTGTTCCTGTCTCTTCATCATTATGGTAAGAAATTAAATCCAATGACATCTCTGACTTAGCTAGTTCTAAGCGTCTTTCTATAGGCCATTCACCGTAATGAACATATTCGCCCGAATATCCTTGCGTAATTACTGCCGGGAACGGAAATATCTTATCTTCAAGCGAAACATCCCCACAGGGGAAACTATAGTTGCTAGAAGTAATTTTGCGATAAGGAGCCGGTGAAGAACTACTATTCAAGTCTGTGCAGAATTGCTCCTGGGACATAGCGTCGTGTGATTGCGGATAAATGCCGTTATTTACCCAACCAGGTTCATCCGATATGATCATCTGATCGGTCTTATAATGGTTAGCATAATAATGGCAGTTATTTAACTCACCACCTAACTGTTTTGGTAGGAAATCGTTCTCGTTATAACAGGCGTCGCCGCCTATTACAGCAACCTTCATATTGCCTTGAGGTTGTGGTAAATCCATATAAGAATAGCAATTATAATATTTCGGACTTATAAATACACTCGACTGATCATTATGAGAATGCATATTTACAGACCTACATGTAAAGGCTGATGAAGCGATACCGCTGATATAAATATTTAGTTTATATATGCCATTGGCATCGGGATCGGTATAGACGAGATCAGGGTTAACAATAACTCTGCCGCCGGAATAGCAATTATAGATTCTGGTTTGATTTGTACCTGCAATACCTCCTACAGTTATATTATCTTCATAGTTTATACCGATAACACTTGTGCCCCTGTACCTATATGTGTTAATCCTAATTGTAGTTACGGCAGAGCATCTGTTTATATTCGTTCTGAGAACGCCTGCCAAGCCACCTATGGTTGTTTCACCGCAATAAACAGATTGATTGCTTTCATCAATCACCTCATAGCCGGCAACTGCACAATTTTCGATCTTACCTACATAGTTATAAGGGCTTACTCCTTTGTTATGCTTTCCGTCGCTATATTCGTTTGCCATCCCGACTAAAGTACCGATTGCGTAATAGCCTTCAGGGCTTCCGGCAGGACGCTTAATTACAGGAACAGTATCTTTTGAATCCCTTATGAGCACGACATTTTTTATCGTAGCACTTACAGTTAATCCGAAAACACCTACCGAATAGCAACCTGATGTAATAGAAAGGTTTTTTATCTTATAACTTTGACCGTCAAAACTGCCTCCGAACCAGGCAAAAAACGGTAATCGGTAGCAAGCCTCCGGCTGCCCTGATGTTTCACCAAGAGCAGCAATCGGCGTATAGCCTGTTCTTCTGATGCACTCTATATCATAATCCTGAATGAAGTTTTGTCTCTCTCTCAGTGTACTAAAATCTGACAGCTCTTCAAGTATCCCCCCATAAACCCAGTAGTTGTAAGCATTCCGAACTATAAGGGATGTAACTTTTGTTGAAATTAAGTAAGGGAAATGTTTGCAGTAATATCGTCCACCATTCCATAACGGTTTGTTTGTCTTATTATTTGTCATTAGATCATTGGTTCTCGACAAATTATTCCAGTTGATAAACTGAAGTTGGTCGAGCGATCTGATTCTGTATTCATTCTTCTCCGTTCCCGGGTCATTTTGAAGAGCAGGTCTGGTGCCGGTGTAATTCCACGCCAACTTGTTCCAGCCTGCAAGTTTTATCGACTTGGCAAAGAAAGGACTGAAAGTATATTTGAGTGCAGGTTCATCTTCAGGTGTCAGGGTTACAATGGCATTCTGCACATTCTTCGTCATAAACATATATTTTTTTGCATTAACGCCATTAGTGTTATATGAGGTAGCAAGATTTTTTTCATCACAAGTGGTATAGCAATAGAATTTATATCCCTTATAGTTTTTGTCAAAGTATGCGTCGGCGGAAGCGTTTGTCTGTATAGGGTTGGTTGCAGATTCATTCACATTCTCCCATTTTTTAACTAATTTGTATTCTGTGCCGTCAGCTTTTTTTGCAATAAAATACCCATAGCCGTATTCCTTGACGATTCCTCTGTCGTTATGTGTCGTGTTTGTGGTGTTATAGTATACCGCCTCGTATTTTTCGTTTTCGCTTTCGACTTTTTTTCTACCTACCAGATAAATCTTATATCCCGGAGCAGAGCCGCCTATAACCCTTTCCCAGTAGAACAGACCGGCTTTACCGAATTCAGGTTCTTCCGGTATCTCCGGTATCGGCGGTATCTTCCAATCGCCATAATGAGGGAGACCTTCTATTGATACATACGGGTAGGTGACAAGAGTCTGAGGCTCAAGGTCAGTTTTTTGATTATAGGGATAGCTGTCATACTCGTTGTTGTCGTCCGAAAAATTACTTCCGATAAATTGGGCAGCTGCCTCCTCATTAGATGTGAAATTATATTCGAGCGAACCGGCCAGCACAGTTTCTCCGCCTCCGAAATAGTAGACATTGGTTACCGTTGTTGCGGATGGCACGGTACTGTATATATCAGTCGCCTTGGACTCGGAACAGTTAAAGAGCGAATAGGAATTGGTTACGCTTGAAATGCCGTTGGGAACAAAACCCGCTGCCGCAGCAATTTTTTCTTCGGTTACAGTATTTTTTATTATTGCGAAACCTGCGGAGTATGAGCCTGAAATAGAGGATCCGGCAGCAAGTTCACCTGCCAGTCCGCCTATCTTGGAGGTCGATGCGCCTCCGATCAGGTACGAGTCGGCATAAGAGTCCTGTATCTGAGCATTGCCGCTTGCTTTGCCTATCAGGCCACCGATCGAGCCACTTCCCTCGATGATCGTTGCAGCAAAGCTGTCTTTAATTGTTATATCGCCAGTCGAACTTCCTACGAGTCCGCCGACATTGGTAGTGCCTTTAAATAAGATATTATCTGCATATGTGCTTCCGGTTGCAAAATAATCTCTTTCAACATAAAGTCTGCAGTCTTTTATCGTAAGGCTGGAGTTGGTTGTTCCCGCCAGGCCGCCTACATTCGTGCCGCCTTCTATCTTTGTGTTAACCATGGTAAGGCCGGAAATCTCATCTCCTGCGAAATCCCCGAATAATCCAGCCGGTTTATTATTGCCGGCGATATGCATATTCAATATTTTGAATGAATCAGTTGCCGACGGCACGTCAATATAGCCCGAATATTTGTTTAAGCTCGGGTTATTAATCGGTGTGAATGTCTTGTCTCCGTAAAGTGACTTCCAGAGGAATGGTTTTTCGACAGGCAAGTCTTTATAGGATTCATCGTTAAAATCTATATCCGAAATCTGTTTGGCGGCAGTAATCGCACCTGCAGGCAAACCGGAGGTTGAGTTATCCAAATTCTGGAGATGTCTGCCATAAGCTATATTGGCTTCCGTCGGTTCAGCCTGGTTTAATGAGGCGAATAAACTGTTTGCAGTTCTTTCTATCGGATCAATGTCTAAAACCCTGTCATCGCTGCTTGAGACAGTGAATGATAGTTCTAAGTCTTCACCCGGAGTGAGTGCTCCTGTTCTCGACTCTACATAATTTATTGGTTTCCAATTTGCATCACCGAAAGTGGCTTTGAAGTTTTGACCGTCTGCAAGCTTATCCAGTATAACTGCCGCAGAAAACTCCCTAGCTGTTACTATATCCACAAAGCTGACGTCCGGCGTGAGAGTTACTGTATTATTACTTATTTTCCCCTTAACTGTAAGCTTAAATTCAAGATCGCTTGTAACCCCTTCAACAAGAGGAATAATTGCGTTCATCCTAACTTCCAAAATATCCGCATTAATGACATTCATTGATGCGTGGATTATATAGCCGTTGGCATCCGCAGGCATATTTGCCTTGCCGCCATAGTAGCCTATCTTATCGTTTCCTTTTAGGCTATGCCTGAAATCCTTGAACCTTATCGAGGAGGTCCCGCTTTGGTCCAATGTGTCAGTGTTATCAATATAAAAATCCTTAGCCGATCTGGTTTCCGAGTAGAAGGCCGCATAGACATACCCGGTAACAGGGTCAAGTTCGATTACCCAATTATCATCAAGTACATCCTCGGAGATACTGCCTTGAGGAAAAATGAAATCTACAAGGTCGCTTGAAGCAGAATCGTCTTTATTATGATAAAAATACTTTAAATCACTATATTTTACCGCCTCCTCAGAATCATCATCAGGATCAACTTCCCCCCAATCGGCCGGCTGGTTAACTACCGCTGTTAGCTCTTCGTGCTCCAACAGACTGTCTATTTCTCCCGATGCTTTTAACTCCCAGATTCTGTTCTGTGCGCTTACGTACATGCTCTGAGCGATATTATCCAGTTTAGTTTGCTTTATACGGTTAACCAAGCTTTGGACGCCAATAAATGCAACACCGAGAAGAATCACTACTATCGCAATAACGATGAGTGTTTGAATCAGTGTTAAACCTTTTTTATTTTTTAATTGGCTGTTGATTCTTGTTTTCACGGTGTACCTCCGCTATTCAAATGCATTAACGGTTTGGCTCCCTTGGCTCAGTTTCAGCTGAGTTACAATAATTGTTTACATTATAAAATATTGCAACTGGTCTGTCATTCACAGATCACTATTGCTCAATGTTTAGACACTTAAGTTTTGCGTTGCTGCACTTATACAGGTCTGGCAACAACATTTAAGTGTGGAATTCAAAAAAGATACGCTCATCAATGATGGGTTTATGTCCCTGCCAGAACAAAATAGGCTTGACGGTCCCAATCATTTGTCGACATCATTTGTTAGCAAAGACACCATCAGCCGAACAAGATCTTAAATAAGCCGATTTTCCCTACCATATTAGTGCCGAAAGAACTTTCCTTATAAGATATTGCCTGTTCCAGTGCTTCGCGCCATTCAGCAATCTTGGCGGTCAAAATCTTTTCGCCCGTAGCGTCTTTCCAGGCTTCCTCGCCTTCAGAACCAATATAATAGATCAGATGATAGCCGAACTGCGTTTTGACAAGGCCTACATCGCCCTCTTGACGTGCAGGATCCAGTGCCCAAGTTTCATATTCTTCCACGAACTGACCCAATTTGGTTTTCTCATATAGGCCACCCTCAGCCGCATTGCTGTCCTTGCTGTGTTTTTTGGCCAATTCGGCAAAGGCTTCTTCCGTTTTGTCACCCCGATTATATTCGGCCAGCACTAATTCAGCTTCTTCCTTGAGTTTAGCATCCGTGATTGTTTCGTCATCTTCAGCTGAAAAAAGGATATGCCTGGTGGTAAAGGGTTTTACATTCTGGCGTGAACGACCGTCAAATTTGACCACGGTATAACTCTTATACTCTGTGGGAGTGGTTTGATCCGCTGTGTCGGCTTCCTGATTCGGGTTGGCAGTGCCTTCTGAGGTCGATTCAATAACAGTCGTCTCCCCGGCTTGACGTCCCTCTTCAAACAGCCAAGTTCTTAGCTCCGTATCTTTAATATTATTGATTGTTCGATACTGATGGATAAATGCAGCAGGCTCCTCAGACAGCAGCTTCTTGGTCTCGGTATCCTCCATATGTTCAAGCGCAGCAACGAAGAAATCCTGGCCTGCTGCGAGATCATCTTTCATTTTATTGGCTAAAGCCGCAGTATGACTCTCAACAGTTTCCTTCACCTCATCAGTCACTTGCTCCGGATATTCAGAAATAAAGGTCACCGCATGATAGGAAACCATATCGTACATGTCTTTGCTCTCTTGATATGCCTCTTCCATTTCCGTTTCAGTAATATCGATATTCTGCGAATAGTCACTGAGATAGGCTTCTGCATAGAAGCTGATTTTGAGGTAGTTCTCAATTTCGGCAAAGCGGCTGCCCGGCCCATATGTAGATTTCAACAGCACCGGCACCGTAATTTGATACTGGGCAGCTTGCTGTTCGATCGATGCCCTAAATTGCTCAATACTGGCTTCCATGGCCTGGCTTTTTTCATCCGACATGACAAAGCCGTTTCTTTGGCCCTCTTCATAAAGTGCCAGAGTGGCTTTCCATTCGTCCAGAGAATATTTCCTAATATGGTCGCGGTAATTATTCAATCCTTCTTCGCCAAAAGACAACTCATTCTCCAGCAATTGTTGACCGGCGTCGGTAAAAACATTGCCTAGATTCCAGCGACTGGGACTCACAGCCTGAAAGCCGAAGACAGTATTGACATCAGCCACTGAAAGCCTGGTCTCCCCAATCTTTGCCGCTGTGACCCAGCGCTGCATCAGGCCCGTCGCAGATAGAGCCCAGACTGCCAGGGACAAAATGATGACAAGAGCTATTGCAATGCCGATAATCCTGCCGGTTAAACTATATCCTCGAATGCGCTTCTTCTGACCGGAGCTGTCTTTCTGGCTGGCCAGCCTTTCCTTGCGCTCCTGACGGGCGATATCTGTCTTCCAGGTCTCTGTTTTTTTTCTGCTCATTTTTCCCTCAACACGAACTGCGTCCTAAGGGACACAGCATTGATATTAATATTATGTTCTGAATACGAAAGTATATTATAACAGATTTATTCTGCCGGCAAAGGTTTTTCCGGCATGACCTTCAAATGCACCACAGTGATGCGATTATCCTGCACTGACTCGACCCGGAACTTGCCGCGGTTGACCACAATCTCCGGATTCTCTCCCTCCTCCGGAATGCGATCGAGATGACCGATGATCATACCGGCCACCGTGTCAAAGTCTTCTTTCGGCAGCACCAGCCCGCAGGCTTCCTCGACATCTTCCAGTTCCGTCGTTCCTTGCAACATCCAACTGTTCTCTGTCAAACGAACAATGGGGATCTCTTCCTCATCGTATTCGTCTTCGATTTCACCGACGATTTCTTCAACGATATCCTCCAAGGTGACCAGGCCGGCCGTGCCCCCATATTCGTCAATCACCACCGCCATCTGCGCTCTACTGTGCTGCATTTCCTGAAACAAATCCCTCAGATTCCTGCTTTCCGGAGTAAACGACGGTTTGCGCATCAGCTGTGTCAGATTGAATGTTTCATCCTTATGCTCATAGATCCAGCTCAGGATATCCTTAACATGCACGAAGCCGACTATATTGTCGATCGAATCATCATAAACCGGGTAGCGAGTGTATTGATCATCTGTGATTAGCTCCATTACCTGATCATAGGTATCAGTTACGGCGAAGGCGGAGATATCGGTGCGGTGTGTCATAATATCCGCCGCATTCTTCTCATCGAAATCAAAGATATTCTCGATCAGATCCCGATCTTGCTCTTCAATATGCCCCGCTTCTTTACTGGCGCTCAGCATCATTCTCAAGTCTTCTTCTGTCGCCGCGGCCACAATCTCCATATCTTCCAGCTTAAAGAGCTTGCTCAGTGCAGAACCAACGACAACCCCCAGCGTCGATAGAGGCAATATGGGCAAAATGAGAATTTGGTACAGATAAATCCCTCGATAGGAAACAGTCTCCGCTTTTGACCGGCCCTGCTGTTTGGCCAGCAGATCGCCCAGGACATAGAGCAAAAGAAAGGACAGAACCATTAGAGCCAACACCAGCAAAAAACGACCGATACCGGGAAAAGCAGACAATTGCGGCATCAGACCTCTTAAGATACCGTCAGCAGTGACGATAGCATATAGAGCAAGATAAACAATGCGTGCTGCGTGGATTCGGCCGATAAAACGGCCCGGCATCTTGGTTTCCTTGAGCAGTAATTTGCCCGACAAAGAGCCGCTCTCCGCTTTTTCCTCCAGCGCATGGTCATCAAGCGCAGCTACTCCGGCTTCGAAAGCCGCAAAGAAAGCATAAATAATAAGAAACAGGCAGGGCAACACGATAAGTTGCCAGCTGCCTGGAAAAATCAGTGCCGTCGGTAATCGGGGTTCACCCCCGGGGCCAGAAAGAACTACTTCTGCCACTCAAACTCCTTTTAAAACACATTGGTAATCCCGGCTTGGCAGCCGGTTATTACTCTTCTTCCTCGCGCTGCGCCTCAGCTATAATCTTATCGGCTACAGGCTGAGGTGCTTGCTCATAACGGGCGAATTCGATATTGTACCAGCCCCGGCCCTGCGTCATGGATTTGAGATCAGTCGAGTAACGCAGTATCTCCGAAGTCGGAGCTTCCGCCTCAACAATCTGATAACCCAGTTCTTCGGGATCGGGATTAATGCCCAGGATACGCCCGCGGCGCTTATTCATATCGCCCATAACATCACCCAGATAATCATCAGGAATATGGACTGACAGCTTGCTGATCGGCTCGAGTAGAACGGGATTGGCCTGTGGCATACCTGCTCTGTAGGCCAATCTGGCTGCCAACTTAAATGACATCTCATTGGAATCAACGGCATGGTAGGAGCCATCGACCAAGGTAGCCTTGAGACCTACAACCGGATAATTGGCCAGCGGACCCTCTTCGATCGCTTCCAGCAGTCCTTTTTCAACGGCGGGGAAATAACCTTTCGGCACAACACCGCCGACAATCTGCTCTTCAAACTCAAGCCCGTCGGATTCACTGGGTTCAAAGACAATCCAGACATCTCCGAACTGGCCGTGCCCGCCGGTTTGTTTCTTATGGCGACCCTGTACTCTGACCTGCTTGCGAATAGTCTCACGATAGGCCACCCGCGGTTCTTCCAGAGTCGACTCGACATTGTATTTATTTTTAAGCTTATTGGTCAGCACATCCAGCTGGATCTCGCCCAAACCGGACAAGAGCAGCTGTTTGGTCTCCGGATTATTCTCAATAGTAAAGACGGTATCCTCATCAGCCAGTCTGGTCAGGCCCTGCACAATCTTATCTTCCTCGCCCTTAGTAACCGGCAAGATAGCTAAAGTCAAAGAGGCGCGAGGCATCACAGGCGGCACGATCCTTACCTTATGACTGCGCTCACACAGCGTATCATTGGTCGTACTGTCGCCCAATTTGGTAACAGAGCCGATATCGCCGGCCACAATCCCGCTATCAGCCGGAATCTGTTTCTTGCCAATCAGGTAGGACAGACCGTTAACACGCTCATCCAGCTCCTTAGAACTGTTATAGACTGTGCCCGTGCTGGGGAATACGCCCTGGTAGACCTTAAACAGAGAGATCTTGCCGACAAAAGGATCAACAATCGTCTTAAAAATATACGCTGCCAGATTGCTGTCCGGATCGATGGCAATCTCTTGTTCTTCACCATGGAATGAGCTCAATACAGGGGGTGTATCCAGCGGTGACGGCAGATAGTCGGCGATCGCATCCAAAGCGAAAGTTACACCCAGATTGCTCTGCGCAGCTCCGGCAAACACAGGCCAGATAGAGCCGGTCAGGATAGCCTGGCGCAAGCCATAGTTTTGCTCCTCCGCCGTAAAAGGCTCGCCCTCGAAATATTTCATCATCAGATCTTCATCACACTCAGCGATCTGCTCCTGAAGCTGGTCATAGTATTCTGCCATCCGATCGGCCAAAGCAGCCGGCACATCCATCTTTTCCATCTTGCCCTTGGCGGCGAATTTAAAAGCCTGCCGTCCGATAACATCGACCAGACCGAGCACATCTTCACCCTCGACTATGGGCAAAGCCAGAGGCACTACTTTACTGCCATAGGCCTCCTGCAACGCAGCAAGAGTCTGATCAAAGCTGGCATGAGGCTCATCCAGGCGGTTGACAAAAAAGCTCACCGGCCGCTTCTGCTTACCGGCCTGGCGGACCGCTTTCTCCACGCCGACAGCCAGCCCATCCTTGCCGCTCATAACAATCAGAACAGCATCACTGACCCTGAAACCCTGTATCTGCTCGCCGAGGAAATCGAAATCACCCGGTGTGTCAAGTAGATTGATCTTCTTGTCCTTCCACTCGATTGCGGCATAGGACAGATTGATCGTCATACCGCGGCGCATTTCCTCGGCATCAAAGTCCATGGCAGCTGTTCCTTCGTCACTGCGCCCCATACGGTCAACCACACCGGTCGCCTGCAAAGCCGCCTCGACAAAGGCTGTCTTACCGGCCCCGCCGTGACCTGCCAGTGCAATATTTCTGATGTCCGCTGCTTGATATTGTCTCATTGCTAACCCCCAGTAATGTATTAATTATTGTCAAAAAGGGGTCGCTGAATACTTCCCCGATTAAACATGCGAATAATATTATATAGTCAGAGCAAGATTTCAGCAATAAGCGGCCGTAATCTGTTTGCGAAGTTTGCGGAGTCTGTTTGCGAAGGCGCCTACAAAATGGAGCCGGCATCTCCGGTCGCGGGGAGCATCAGGCAGGGTCGGATTGACCCGACTTCCCGCCCACGAACAATATCTCTTTCGGCAAAGTTTTGCCCGCCAGGCTGCTAGTCAGCGAGGTAGTCGGGCAGACATGTATGCAATCACGGCAACGGATACATTCCGGGCTGTTCGGCGTTGCCATCGGATCTATTCCCATCGGGCAGACCTTTAGGCACTGCCGGCAAGAAATGCAGCTATCCTTGTTGTAAGAAAAACGATAGAAGCTGACAATCTGCAGCAGACCGAGCAGCGCTCCCAAAGGACAGGCATAGCGGCAGAAAGCGCGGGTTATGTATATGCAGACCAAGACGATAGCCAGAGCCAAGAGCACTTTCCAGACCAGGAGCATCCCTGCATTCGGCCGCAGAGCAGGCGTCAGCAGGAGGAGCGGCAAGCCGGCTCCCAGTGTACCGGACGGACAAATATATTTACAAAACAGAGGTGATCCGATTCCGTAGGAATTGGTCAGTACTGCCGGCAGGAGCAAAACCAAGAAAATCAAAATAATATATTTTAAGTAACGCAGAAGTCGGTCATACTTGACTTTGACCCGCAGCTTTCTTTTACTTATTTTGGCCAATAAATCTTGCAGAAAGCCAAAAGGACAGAGCCAACCACAGTAGAATCTCCCGGCCAAAATACCGAATAAGGCGATTAGGCCCATAATATAGTAACTAAAGCTGAAGCCGGGATGATTGGCAACAGCCTGCAGTGAGCCAATAGGGCAGGAAGTAAGTGCTCCGGGACAAGAGTAGCAATTAAGCACCGGCAGACAGATTTGTTTGCCGGCACCGGTGTAGATATTGCCCGTCACAAAACCGCTGAGCTGCCCGTTCAGAGCCAGGGCACCCAGTGCCTGGATCAGATGTCTTTTCTTGAGCTTAATTTTACGCTTTTGCTTGGCCATCAGCTGCACCACCTAACCCAAGCCAATGCATTCCAGGCAAATACGGATCGCCTTACTAAACACGGTTCTTACTTCCCGGCGCTTGATGCCGACTATGATGCCAACAATCGCCAGAGCCAAGATAATCACTCGGAGCAGCCAAATCCTGAGCGCTGCTGATTTTGTCTTCTGTGGTTTCATTGTTCTAACCTCGGATGGGGAACGGTATTACTTCAGCCGTTAATGTGGCAGGGGGGTTCTCCTGCATGAAAGCCAGCACCTGCTCCCGCCGGGGAACCGAGACAGCTGCACCCTGATTTAACACGCAGAGAGCACTGGCGGCTGTACCGAGCTCCAGCGCCTTCGGTAAGGGATAATCTGCCAGGACCGCACTGAGAAAATAACCGTTGAAGGTATCGCCTGCCGCCGTAGTATCCACGGGCTGCAGCGGATAGGCGGACAGAGTGTAAATATTTTCGCTATCCGCGGCCAGAGCGCCGGCAGCACCGACAGTTAAAACCGGCATTGTCTGCGGATAGCTTAATCTCAACTGCTTAATGATGGCGAGATGATCCGTTTCGCCGGTGAGAGCCTCACCTTCTACTTCATTGACCATCAGCCAGCTCAGCTTATCCAGCGGGTATGTCTTGACATCAGAAGTCAGCGGCGCCGCATTGAAAGCAATCCTCAGGCCGCGGCGGTCAGCCTCCAATATAATCTCCGGTACGAGATTAATTTCATTTTGGAGCAGCAAGACATCACCGGGCGCAAAATGCGCCAGTACGCTGTTAATATACTCTAGGGTTAAAGTCCGATTGGCGCCGCCGTAGATCAAAATGCTGTTTTCCCCGCTGGCGGTGACCTGGATGATGGCATGACCGGTAGCATCCGCACCGGTCTGAATCAGCGAAGTATCCACACCGTTTTGTTCCAGCTCCTCAAACAGCAGGGCGCTATCCGGCCCGACACATCCCGCCTGGTAAACTTCAAGTCCTGCTTTAGCAGCGGCGATGGATTGGTTTAGACCTTTGCCGCCAGCCTTGAGTGAGAAACTGTCGGCCTCCATAGTTTCACCGGGACGCACAAAGCGCGGCACGCGATAGCTGTAGTCCAGATTCAAAGATCCCAGATTAATAACACGCACGATCTACTCACTTATCCAATATCCAGGTACAGCAAATTGCTCAACCATCCAAATCATTAAACAATCGACAATACCCACTCTAATCTCCGACAGCAGATGCTCAGAACCAGAGCTCAATATTCTGCTCCTCGCCGGCTGATAGTTGCAGTTTGCTCGCAGCTTCGATCTCGGTACCGTTAATTCTGACCAGCAAAGGTTCCAGCTGAGGGAAATCCACATAGACATCGCTTTGCTGCGCCGGCACAATCACAGATGCATAATTGTCCTGCATCCTGAAATCCCTGAAGCGACCTGAGGCATTGGAGACAAAGACCGTTTCGCCGTTCAAGCGAACCTCTGTTGTGGCGCCCAGCGACAGATCAAAAGTCCCTTGATGCGTTCTGAGCTGTTTTAGCTCCATCGCTTCATTATCGACGGCGCCGAAGTCGAGGCCTTCGTCACTGCTGTCCACGAAATTCATTACCCACATCAGAGGCAGGAGCGCACCCCAGCCATAGAAAGGATCGGCATCGACACTCTTACCGACAGCGGTGAAAGTATTGTAGTTCTCGTAACAAGCTCTTTCATTATCGAAGGCATTAGTAAAAACTTCAGCACTTCTGGCCGCCAGCCGCTGTGCTTCCACCTCATAGCCATAGCGCTGCAGGCCGACATAAGTAAAGAAATTCAAGGGCGGCCACATGCGGCCACGCCAGTAGACATCGTCATGAACGGCCTCGTCTTTGGCCCAGATTGAGGGCAAAGGCGCCTTGGTCCAGAATTCGTCTTCGTCAAAGATATGGCGGATCAGAATATCGGCCTGCTCCCGATCCGGGATGCCGGCGGCCAGAGGATAAAAGCTGGTGGGCGACGGACTGACAAATTCACCGCTCCAGAGGCGATTGGCATAGAGCCCGCGCTCCTCATCCCAGAGGCGCTGATTGATCCTCTCTTTATGTTGCTCGCGTCTGTCTAACAGATCGGTAGCAATCTCATAGTGACCCAGTGTTTTTGCAATCCGGGCCAGAGCTTCCGCGTTCAGAACCAGCAGACTGTTAAGCGCGATATCCTCCATGTCCATGGTGCCGGCCTGCGGCACAAAGACCGCCGGATCATACATCGGGCTGTTGTCCATCGCCGCTTCGTCTTTGCAAGCCAATTTCGTCTGTTTGAAATGACCGTCACCGCAGAGAGCGGAGCTACCCAGTTCGAGTACACCGTTCCCATTGCCGTCGCGATGGGCGAACCACCAGTTATGAGCGGCCAGCAAAGTGGGAAAGACCCGAGCCAGCAAGTTTAGATCATGTGTCAGCTGATAGTATTTCCAGACCATGAAGCTGAATACCGGCGGCTGGGAACGATCAACCCATTCGGTAAATTCGGACATCAGGCAGGCCAGATTGCCGGCCGGAACCGCATTGCCCATCGCCGCTTTCAGATTGTTCTCCGCCATCTGCCAGTCGCCGGACCAGGCTGAGATCAAGGCATGATAGAAAACATCATCCAGCCAGAGGAACCAGCCGCCAAACTTTTTATCGATCCAGAAACGGGTCAGAGAAGTAAACACTCTGCTGTTAACATGGTCGGCAATCGCATTCCAGGACATGACATCGCGCAAGGCAGCGGCACAACTGGCAAAACGGCCCTCCATGGCCAGGGCTTGATTAAGATTAGACTTAATGTCGGATAAATCGTCCTCTGACAATTGCAAAGCGGCAGCAGCCTTGTCGGCGGCAGTCTGCGGATGATTGGTCACGGCCAGAGCAAAATCAAGTACCGGTGTCTCTTCCAGATTGAAAGTAGTATTGAGATACAAGGGATCGGTAGCATCGGTGAAAGGGGCATAATAACCGTTCTTTTCCATTTCCCGGCCCATATAGGAACTGGTTTGAGCCAGACAGGCGCGGACCGGTCTGTCGGCAAAAGCGACACCGAAATGATAGCTGCGGTAGCTCAGATCAAAACCGTCATTTGTTCTTTGAACTGTGCCGCTCTCGGCAAAACCGAAAGCCAGGGTAGTCATAAACCGCAGCCCCCACTCGCCATGCGCCAAGACCTCCAGCCTGCCCCGTACGGTCCAGGGATCTTGTTTCCAATACTGCAACTGCAGAACCGTACCTGCATGCTCCATGGTCAGACGCAGATAACGAGCCTCATGATCATGTTCATATAATTTGATGCGGTCGGAAAAAGGGAATTCGGTATATTCGCTGGTGGCGAAACTGTAAGCTCCCGGCACAACCAGAAACCTGGCCGGTAAAAACTCCAGCACCGCAGGGCTTTTGGTGCTCCAGGTATTGATAAAACGATCTGCAGAAATATTATACATAAACTCTCCTCAATCTAGTTACATTCAATCGTTTGGAAAGACGGCAACAAACTGTACGCGCCAGCCCAAGGCCTGACCCTGTTCGATCGACATTCCCTCCCGGGCCAGCAATCTTATCTTAAGTTCAATCTCTTTATTAGTTAGCGTAACTCTCATCGTAGTCCCTTGGAAGAAAACTTCAGTGACGATGCCTTCTCCCATACCCTCGCCGGCAGGACAAAGAATAATATTCTCCTCTTTGATCATCAGAGTCAAAGCGGTCCCGGCCGGGAAAGTCTGCTCCAGCGGAATTTTGAAACCATCGCCGATGACATATCCGTCCTGATAGGTGCCGCTCAGAAGATTGGAATTGCCCACAAATTCCGCAGCGAACTGAGATCTGGGGCGCAGATAGACTTCCGTCGGCAAATTATCTTCCACGATTTCTCCTTCGTTCATCAGCAGGATGCGATCAGCCATAGCCAGAGCCTCACCCTGGTCATGCGTGACAAAGACTGTGGTAATACCTGTCTCGCGCTGGATACGCAATACTTCTTCCTGCATCTGTTCCCTAATTCGCCGATCCAAGGCTGACAGCGGCTCATCGAGCAACAGAATATCCGGCTTATAGACGATGGCACGGGCCAGTGCCACCCGCTGCTGTTCACCTCCTGACAGTTGAATTGTGGGTCTTTGTTCATAGCCGGCCAGGCGCACCGTCTCCAGGGCTTCCACCACTCTGTCCCTGATCTCGTCTTTGGCAACTTTGCGCATCCGCAAGGAATAGGCAATATTCTCAAACACATTCATATGTTCAAATAGTGCGTAATTTTGAAATACCAGGCCGATATTGCGTTTTTCAATCGGCTCCCGGCTGATATCCCGCTCGGCGATCAGGACCGAGCCGCTGTCTTGCTCTTCAATGCCGGAAATAATCTTAAGCAGAGTCGTCTTGCCACAGCCGGACGGACCCAGCAGCGCCAGGAATTCCCCGCTCTGTGCTGTGAAGGAGATATCCCTCAACACCACTTTCGGACCAAAACTTTTAGTGACATTTCTGATCTCTAAACTAGCCATGCAATAATTCCTCTGTATATTTTAGCTGAACTTGACAGGGCATGCGCCTGACCAGGGCAGTCAGAGCGGCTTCGAACATCGGCAAGTCACCGGCGCAGGCATCAGGAACCAAGGTGACCGGCAGTCCCAAATCAACCGCCTGCAATAAAGTCGCCGTAACACAAAATTCGGTTTGCACTCCCGCAAGCAGAATTTCAGCAAAGTCTTCAGTCAACAGATATGATTTAAGCCCGCCGGACGCCAAGGCAGAATAAGTATATTTGGGGAAATCCAAATATTCAAATCGATCCAGATCCGGAATTAGCAGCGCTGCTTCCTGATCTGCATTAATCGAGGCGAAAGCGGCATTATAGTTTTGCCAGCGGCCCGGCGGATCTGGGAAAGGCAAATGGCGGGTAAATAATCTATGCTCAAATAGAGGACATAGTTTAGTGATATTGGCGGCAGCTCTCTCAAAGCCCGGTGTCTGCCAGGCACCGCCGGGCGCATAGACACGCTGCATATCGATCACCAGCAAGGCCCTCTTCATATCAGAATAATCCTTTTTTGCTGCCATAGCCCAATTTATTGACCAACAGAACCAATGAAACGGAAACCAGAATCATAATCGTTGCCAGGGCGTTGATATCCGGTTTATAACCCACACGCACCAGATTATAGATTTCCATAGGCAGAGTCCTGATGCCAAAGGGTGCCAGATAGTATTGGATGACAAAATTATTAAAGCAAACCATAAAGGCCATCAGGGATGAGGTCAAGATCGCCGGCAACAACGACGGCAGCACAATGGTCACCAATGTCCGACGGGGTGAGGCTCCCAGGGTTCGGGCCGCATATTCCACATTCTTGTCCAGTGCCATCAGGGCCGGATAGACCAGCATGACTACATAGGGCAAAACACAGACAAAATTGCCTAGGAACATACCCGTATATGAGCGGCCCAGGCCGACAAAATTGAAAATCATCAGCAGGGCGATACCCAGCACCAACCAGGGAATAATTACCGCCAGATTAAGCCAGGAAATGAAGCGGCGGGCCCAAGTCTCAGGCAATCTGCGCAGACCCAGACTGGTCAGGATACCTACCAAGCTGCCGGCCAATGTGACCAGAAACGAAAACCAGATCGAGAGCCAGGTGGNCTTGCCCAGGCCGACACCTGACAGCAGGCGCTGATACCAGCCGGTTGTAAAGACAAAGGGCAGAGTTCCGTACTGTGAAGTATTGAAACTCATTACCATCACGACAATAATCGGTGCAAACAAAAACAGATAGGTCAGCACCATCATCAGCTTCAGCCAGGGAGCACGCTTTCTCACAGCCGTCTCCTCTCCAGATATCTGATAGCTCTTTGCAAAATGAAGGTCAGAACGGACATGATCAGCAAGAATAAAACACAAAGTGCACAACCACGTCCCATATTCAGAGAAACCGAAAAATTAGAGTCAATCAGGGAACCGATCATCATACCCTTGGTGCCGCCGGCCAGATTGGATTCGACGAAACTGCCCGCCACCGGAATAAAAACCAGAATAATGCCCGAGAGCAGCGCCGGAGCGGTCAAGGGTAAAATAATATCAATGAAAACACGTCTCCGACTGGCTCCCATGCTCCTGGCCGCAAATACGACATTGTCATCAATTTTGACCAGAGAGGAAAACAGTGACAGCACCATATAGGGCAGGAACTGATAGAGCAAGATCAAATAGACGGCGGTATTGCTATAGAGTATTGAGCGGGTCGGATCCAAACCGAACAAGGCCAGAAAAGTCATGACCGGACCTTGTGACTGCAGCATTACCATCAGCGAATATATTAATAGCAGCTGCGAGGTAAAAAAGGGAATGATGATCATAACTACCAGGAAATTGCGCCATCTGGGCTTGACAACTTTCGCCAGACCGTAGGCAACCGGATAGCCGATCAGAATTGAACTGGCCGTCACCAGCAGACCCATGCGGATTGACTTCCACATCAGCGGGCCAAAGAGACCTTGCTTAAAAATATTGAGATAATTCTTAAAGCTGAGCGCTCCGCTCAGACTGATTTGATTACCTGTAACAAGGCTGAACAGGAGTAGTAGTGATAAAGGCAAAAGGACGAGTGATAACAAGGTACCGGCTCCAGGCAGCATGAGCAACCAGGTCTTTATCCTTGACTTTGTCATCATACTCTCCCCCTAAAGCAGCGCCGGCAGACGGAAACTATGTTATTCCCGTCCTTTTGCCCATGATAGATCTTAATCTGTAGCTTTGACCTCATTCCAGAGATCGAGCCAGGCCTGATTGACCTCCGGCGGCAGCTCCTTCTGGAAAGCCACCTTCTTGGGTATTTTGTCAATATCATCAATATAAAGGGCTGCTCTGACCTCAGGGCTCAGAACCTCATATACCTTGGTATTGGCCGGGATCGGCGGCTGCGCAGCCAGATCGGAAGCATATTCTGACTGAAACTCCACAGAAGTCATCCAATTAATCCAGGCATAGGCCAAGTCTTCATTCGGTGCATTTACCGGTATGCACCAGTAGTCAGTCCAGACTACCGCACCCTCAGCGGGGTACACATACTCTATCTTGACGCCTTCGGCATTGAGCTGTGTAGCGGCACCGGACCAGACACTGCCCATGGTAATTTCACCGGCCGTATAGGGCTTGGCAAAAGAATCATAGCTGGACCAGAATAATCTGGTATTGTCTTTTAGTTGCAGCAGTACTTCTTTGATGACATTGAGATCCGGATTCTCCGGATCTTGTCCGGAATAGAGCGCGGCGATCATGATAGCCGTGAGATGGTCATCGAAATAGGCAACCTTGCCTTTATTGGCAGGATCCCAGAGAGCTGCCCAGGAATTAATCGGCTCTGATACAGCATCCGGGTTGTAGCCGAGTGCTGTGCTGCCCCAGGTCCAGGCAACTCCCAACAGATTGCCCTCTTCATCCTTGACATCGGGAAGTTCGCGGATATTTTCTTTCAAATCTTCAAAATTCTCGAGTTTGGACTTATCCAAAGGACTAAACAGATTTTCCCGCTTGCCGGTAGCAACATAGGCCATATTAGGCAAGACAACATCTATTTCGCCCAGGCCGCCGGTTCTGAGCATATTCAGCAATGCCTCTTCGGAATCAAAATATTGGTGCACAACTTTACAGTTATATTTTTCTTCAAAGGGCTTGACAGCATATTCAGCATCAGAGCCATATCCCTGCCAGTTGGCCACGGTCAATGTCCTTTTCTCGCCGGTTGCCTCCGTCTGCTCCGGCTCAACTACCGTGGTTTCCCCGGCTGCCTCCGTCTGCTCCGGCTCAGCTCCCGTGGTTTCGGCACTACCTGAATCAGATTGGCAGCCCAAGATCGGGAAAACCAAAACCAGTACCAGGAAAAACGCTAATAGTTTTTTCATTTTTTCTTCCTCCATAAATATTAACTATTTGTCCTGCGGACAGATAGCTTTATCGTGTTCTCGCTGCGGTGTGTAGAAATTGACACCGTAAACACCCAATACCACAATGATACCACCAATTAACATACTAAGGCTAAGTTTCTCGTCCAGGATAAAAACACCGGCCAAAACGGAAGTTAGAGTAATTACTCCGGAGAAAGAGGTGTTGCGGTTTAAACCTATAACCGAGAGGCTGTACTGCTGGCCGACATAGCAGATGATCGAGGCCAGCAAACCCAGATACAGAATGGCGATCAGAAACTCGCGGTCCTGAACAGGCAGAAGCAACCATTCTTTTACCGTGCCTCGCACCAGATTGCGTATCAGCGCCGCACTGCCAAAACCGATCAGTCCGATCACAATCATAGCAAAACTCTTCTCCACACTGGTATATTCCTTATATTTAGCGGACAGGGCGGCAAAGACCGAACCGCTTATAACTGCTATCAAGAGCACAATATAGCCCAGAATATTAAAATCCAGTCTCCTGCTCTGTCCCAGAATGATCACCATTACACCCACTACAGACAAGATAATGGCAACGGCCTGTTTTTTAGTCGGCATTTCTCCGGCGATAGGAATGCCGATCAGCATGGTAACAATCGGAATCGTAGCAATCATCAAGCTGGATTCGGTGGTTGAGGTCAGATACAGTCCGATTGATTCACAGGTGAAAAAAATTAGCGGCTCGGCAATTGAGATATATATTAGCGGACGGAGCTTCTTGCCCTTGAGATTGACCTTGAAAACCTTCAACCGGATCAAGAGCAGAAAGGCCAGTGTCGCAATCAGAAAGCGCCAACTCAATAAAGATAAAAAGTGAATGCGGATAACTATACTCCTTGTGAATAAAAAACTGAAACCCCAGATCACACATGTCAGCAAGCTGATAATCACAGCCCCGGTTGTACGATGTTTCATTACCCCTCCTAATTTAACAGCGTCCAAATCAACGGTTATTTAATTATTTCATGTTTTCGCCTTGAGCAAAAACTATTGCAAAGAGTTAAACTCTCTCAGAAATTGTTGCCCAGATAGTTGTCGCCGAAATAATCAATCTGCATGGCCTCTTTGACAGCCTGCAAAGTCTCTGCGGCTTTCTCCCGCGCTTTAGCTGTTCCCACTTTCAAGATTTCCACGATCTCAGGTATCCGGCCGGACCATTCAGCACGCCGTTGTCTGATCGGATCCAATTCAATCTCCAGAACCCGATTGAGGAATTTTTTAACCTTGACATCGCCCAGCCCGCCGCGCCGATAATGTGCTTTCAATTCTGACAGATTAGCATAGTCCGGCCACAGAGTTTGAAAATGCTCATCGGCAGCGAAGGCATCCAGATAGGTGAAGACTACATTCCCCTCGACCCGGCCGGGATCTGACACCCGGATATGATTGGGATCGGTATACATGCTCATGACCTTTTTCTTCACCTCGGCTGCTGACTCCGCCAGGTAAATGCAATTGCCGAGAGATTTAGACATTTTGGCTTTGCCGTCAGTGCCGGGTAATCTGGCCCAGAGTTTTTTCTCCGGCAGCAGTATATTGGGCATGACAAGAGTCTCGCCATAAACGGTGTTGAATTTATGGACAATTTCACGCGTCTGTTCCAGCATCGGAGCCTGATCCTCACCCACAGGCACTGTCGTAGCCTGGAAAGCCGTAATGTCGGCTGCCTGGCTGATAGGATAAGTGAAGAAACCTACAGGTACACTCTGATTGAATTCCCGCGTCTTGATCTCAGATTTGACGGTTGGATTGCGTTCGAGCCTGGCTACGGTAACCAAGTTGAGATAGTAAGTGGTAAGCTCGAACAGCTCCGGGATCTGCGACTGGATCAGAATCGTTGTCTGTTCAGGATCAAGACCTACCGCCAAATAATCCGTCGCTACTTCCAAGATGCTCTGTCTGATTTTTTCGGGATTGTCGGCATTATCCGTCAAGGCCTGGGCATCGGCAATCATGATAAAAATCTCGTCATACTCGCCTGAATCCTGCAGGCTGACCCTACGCCTGAGCGATCCGACATAATGTCCCAGATGCAGCTGACCTGTCGGCCGATCTCCGGTCAAAATGATTTTCCCCATCACTAATCCTCCGCAATATCCTCACTGACAGAAAGACCTGTCGTCCGGAATGATCCGAATGACAAATCCTCTGTCACAATTATTCATTGTATCATTTTTCTCCGGCTTCGTTCTTGCCAGACTGAGGCAAAAACGGAACCGGCCATAATCACCACGGCACTAAGGTAAAGCCAGAACAAAAGCAAGATGATGCCGACCAAAGAACCGTAGACATTGGCATAATTGGCAAAATTGTTGACGTAGATACGAAATAGATATGAAATCAGGACCCAGCTGACAGCGGCAACGCCACCGCTAACCCAAGCTTTTCCGAAGCTCAGACGACAGCCCGGCTCGAAATAGGGACCATAGCGGTACAACATAGCCAGGCCCAGAGATAAGATAACCAGCGGGATATAGGTAACCAGTGCATCCCAAATGCTGTGGGAAATCTCACTCCAGGAAAAATAGCGGGACAGATAATTGTAGATGACGTTGCCGAAAACCTGGCTGGCTAAAATCAGGATCATAAGAACCACAATCAGCACTGTAGCTGCTGCTGCGACCAATCTGGTTCGCCAGAACGGTCTTTTGTTCTGCCCTTGATTGAAAATTCTGCTCATTTCATTGATCAGATTCTTGATACCGGTCGAGCTCGACCACAGAGCCAGAAACAATGATGTTGATAAGAGAGCTGTGCTGCGGGTCCTGACAATATTCAGCAGAATCGGCGTCAAAAAATTGGAGGAAGCCTCCGGCAATAAGGCTAATTGATTGGCCAGGATCTCCTCGCTGCCAAATCTGGAATAACTAAAGATACTGAGCAAAAAGATGGTAAAGGGGAAAAAACTCAGCATCAGATAATAAGCCAGCTGGGCTCCAACCAGGCTGACCCTGTTCTCGCTCATCCGTCTGATCCACTCCACCAAAAATGAAATAGGGCCAAAGCGTTGCAAAAATTTTAACTTGTTCAGCAGGGTTCGCCCTGCCGACAATTTCTGCCTGTCAGCCGTCGCAGACTCTTCTTCAGGATAGTCTGTCTTTTGTGCCGCCTTATCATCCGGATCGTTCATAATTATTCAGGGCTAATTACTAATTTGTGCTTTAATCAGTGATGTCAGCTCCGCCTCATCCATAAATTCGATCTGATCGAAGTCCAGACCATTGAGATCGCGCCAGCGCAATTTGTGCTTGGCCATAAAGTCCTTGATGCGTTCAATCTCTATATTGCGCTTAACTTTCATGGTTGTTGTCTGAACCATATCCTTTTTGCTGTAGAAATAGGTCTTTATTTTTTTGAAAGTCGGCAGCTGAGCGTTGATCTTCTGGATAACTTCGTCCAGTCTCTCCCTCACGGTCAGATTGTCTCCCGTGGCCTGTAAGGCTGCCAGCTTATCTTCGTCCAGCACTATTTTGGCACTGATGATCGTTCCGCCCTTATTGTCATCCAGGCCATAGACCATCGTATCCTTGATAAAGGCATGCGTCTTCAGGGCTGCCTCAATCTCCTCCGGAAAAACTTTCTTACCTGACTCCAGTACAATCATTGATTTAAGGCGACCGGTGATTGTTAGGGTATCGTCCTTGGGATTGATTAGACCCAGATCGCCTGTGCGGAACCAGCCGTCTTCATCCATTACCTCCGCCGTGGCCGCCGGATCATTGTGGTAACCGTTCATCAGAATGGGACCGCGGATCATAATTTCGCCGGGTTCTTTCGGATCTTCGCTATCAATGGCTATTTCAATGCCCGTCAAAGGATGTCCGACGGTGCCCGGCTTAAGCACGCGTAGATTGCAGCCGGCCGCCACCGGAGCCGTCTCCGTCAGACCATAGCCCTCGATCACTCTGACTCCGATATCGTTGAAGAAGATAATGACATCCTTGTCCATGGCAGCCCCGCCGGCAATGCCAATCCAGAGCCTGCCGCCTAAGCCCTCCAGAATCTGCTTGAAGAAGACGCGGCGCAGATCAATGCCGATCTTGCGCAAACCGCGCGATAATTTGATCATGAAACGAACCAGTCTCTCTTTGCCTTGTTTTTTAAGAGCGGCTTGGATGCGTTTGTAAAAGGCGTCAAATATCGCCGGCACTCCAATGATCATATCGACTTGGTATTCTTTGGCGTTCTGCTGGATATAGCGCAGACCGTCACAGATATGGATACTGCCGCCAAAATAAAGGACGCATAGGAAGCCGCAAGTATTCTCAAAAGCATGATGCAAAGGCAAGATCGATAGCGAGCGCAGATTGTCATCAAAAGTCACGACCCCGCCCAATGCTTCCAGGTCAGCCGTCAGTGCCCGGTGACTGAGCAGAACTCCTTTCGCCAGATCAGTGGTACCTGAAGTAAATATCAGAACCTTGCTGTCCTCGGGATCGGGTTCTGCGTAGGGTGGCGGCGGTAATTGTGTGCCGAAGGCGTCAGATAGGCAGGACAGATCTCCTGTCGCAGCGATCCGGTCCGCCTGATTAGTGCCGTCTGCTGTCTGCAGCAAAGCTTCTACCGTTTGCTGCCTACCGGCGGCTCGGGCCATCTCCGTATAACCATATGTGATCAAATCTTCAAAGGTATAGTTCGTGAATCCGGTCAAATTCTGATCGGGTACCGGGCCTACCCTGTCCGCCTTCGACAAAATGCCTTCGGCATCAGGTCTGGTCATCCGGTCCAAAATCTCTTGGCGGCCTTGGGCTCGGCCACGCCCTTGCTGCATCATAACCAGAGTCCGCAATTGTTCCTGTTCGGCGGCGATTTCGGCAATGGTATCGTGGAAAGAAGCATCGTAGAAGATCAGCTCGACCTGGGCGCGCTTGACTAAAGAAGCTATCTCAGGGCCTTTGAGCATGCGATCCAAGGGTACGATCATGCCGACACCGCAAACCGTGGCCAGATAGGACAACATCCAGTAATAGCTGTTCTCGCCAATTACTGCGATCTTGCCGTCCTCAATCTGCAAGCCGCGCAGGGCGTACTGCAGGGCCAGAATATCGGACTGCATCTGGCGGTAGCGAACCGTGATCGTCTCATCCTGTGGATTCAGACGGTAACGGACGCAAGGATTATCGGGGAAACGCGAGCAACTCGCCCGCAGCATCTCGTTCAGTGTCTTATAGTGACGAGCTTTAAACCAAGCTTTACCTTTGACAATTTGCATTTAGTACCTCACAGAAGTTCCGGCGCTTATCTTATCGTTATCTCACTACGAAATTGATCAGACTGCCCGGGACAAAAATTTCTTTGATCAGAGTTTTGCCGGCAAGCTCACTGCTGATCGGCGCTTCTGATTTAGCGGCAGCGAGGGCGTCCTCGCGGGAAACATCATGGGGCAGGTCAATTCTGGCCCTGATCTTGCCGTTGACCTGGATTGCAATCTCAATAGTGGCTTCGATTGTCAATTCTTCTTGCCAGACCGGCCACTCTTGATCGGTTATATTGCCTCCGTAGTTATGCAGCTCCCACAGCTCTTCCGTGATATGGGGCGCAAAGATATTGAGCAAAATCAGCAAGGTCTTGTACTCGGCGTGATTGACGCTTTCCAATTCGTAGAATCGATTGACCAGTGTCATGAGTTGAGCGATAGCCGTGTTAGCCTTCAGCGTGTCAGTGTCTTTGGTTACTTTACGGATAGTCTGATGCAGCAAAGTCTCTGTTTCCGGGCGGTAGGCTGTGCCGGGGATCAGCTTCTCCTGCAGCGCCCAGACGCGTTCCAGATAGCGGCTGACGCCGCGGATGGAACTGGTATTCCAGGGCGCAGGCTTCTCGAAGTCACCGATAAATAATTCGTACATCCGGAGCGTATCGGCACCATATTCATTGACAATATCATCGGGGTTAACGACATTACCGCGCGACTTCGACATTTTCTCGCCGTTCTCGCCCAGGATCATCCCGTGCGATGTGCGCTTGAGATACGGTTCCGGCGTAGGCACGGCACCGATATCGTATAAGAATTGATGCCAGAAACGGCTGTAGAGCAGATGCAATGTAGTATGCTCCATGCCGCCGTTGTACCAATCGACCGGCAGCCAGTATTGCATCGCTTCCTTCGAGGCAATGCCGGTGGTGCAATGCGGATCCGTAAAGCGGATGAAATACCATGATGATCCGGCCCATTGCGGCATGGTATCGGTCTCTCTGACAGCAGGACCGCCGCAGGCAGGACAGGTAGTCTGTACCCAGTCGGTGAGCAAAGACAGCGGTGATTCACCTGTTTCGGACAGTTCATAAGAGCGAATTTCCGGCAGCAGCAGAGGCAACTCCGATTCCGGCAATGGCTGCCAGCCGCACTGCTCGCAGTGAACCATCGGGATCGGCTCACCCCAGTAGCGCTGGCGTGAGAAGACCCAGTCTCTGAGTTTATAATTCGTCTTGGGTGAGCCCAAATTGTGTTCTGTCAGCCAGTTCTTGATCTGCTCTATACCTTCGGTTACGGACAAGCCGGAAATAAAGCCGGAATTGACCAGGACACCATCATCAATACTCAGATAAGCCTCCCGTGAAATATCGCCGCCGGCTACCACCTCGACGATCGGCAGGTCGAAAGCTTTGGCAAATTCGTAGTCTCTGGCGTCATGTCCGGGTACCGCCATAATGGCTCCTGTACCGTAACTCGCTAGGACATAGTCGGAAATAAAAATCGGAATTTCTGCTTGATTGACCGGATTGATGGCATTGACACCCTCCAGGCGGACACCGGTCTTGTCATGCGACAGTTGCGAGCGCTCAAATTCCGATTTACGCGCCGCTTCCGCCTGATAAGCTCTGATCTCCTCTACATTGGACAGCAGACCCCGTTCAATCCATTCTTCCAGCAGACCAAGCTCGGGCGATAAGACCATATAGGTCGCTCCCCATAATGTATCCGGTCGGGTAGTATAGACAATCAGGGTATCGCCGCAGGTGGTAGCGAATTTTATATCAATACCGTGTGAGCGACCGATCCAATTGCGCTGCTGCAGCTTGACGCGCTCGATAAAGTCCAGTTGATCGAGTCCGTCCAATAGCTTGTCGGCATATTCCGTAATTCTCAGCATCCACTGGCTTTTGACAATATGAGTGGTCACTGCGCCGCAGCGCTCGCAGGCGCCATCAATTACTTCCTCATTGGCCAAAACGATCTTACAGGCCGGGCACCAGTTGACATTCATTTCTTTCTTATAGGCGAGACCGTGTTTATACAGCTGGAGGAAGATCCACTGCGTCCAGTGATAATATGCCGGGTCGGTAGTATTGACTTCCCGGGCCCAATTAAAGGAATAACCAAGACTTTTTAATTGCTTTTTGAAACTGCGGATATTGTCCTCGGTGACAATAGCAGGATGAATATTCGTGGCAAAGGCATAGTTTTCAGTCGGCAGGCCGAAAGCGTCCCACCCCATCGGGTACAGCACATTATAGCCCTCCAGACGCTTCTTGCGAGCGATAGCGTCCAGCGCCGTATAACTGCGCGGATGTCCGACATGGAGTCCCTGACCGGAGGGATAGGGGAATTCCACCAGACAATAATACTTTGGCTTGTCCGGGATATAGCCGTCTGCAGGCTGATCCGCCTCGAAAACCCCGCTCTCATCCCAGCGTTGCTGCCACTTCTGTTCAATTTCCTTGAAATCATATTTCTTCATGCAAATACCCGTCCTCTGTGAACTCAAAGCTCTATTATGCAATATATTGCCGCCGCTTGCCAGTCTTCGGCTCCAACTGGCAGTTTTCCAGCTTGCAGCCTTAATCGTAGACCTTATGCCAACAATTATTCAAGAAGTAAATAGTTAAAATAACTGCAGATAAAATACCTAGTCTTTTCTACGATTTAATGACATTAGAGGGTTAACCTTAATCAAATCGGTTTGGTTTAAACTATTGCCAATTATACAGGAATTTATGCTCGTAGAAAGCGGAGCGCTCCTTGAACCGCTGATCCAGCTCCTCAACACCCAGCTCTTCAGCCAGAGTTTCCCTGCCGGAGAACAAATCCGTACCCAGACCCAAGCGATCGCCTTCAATTTCATAACCCATGGCCGCCAAAGTAGTGGGGAAAAGATCTGTTGCCATGAATTCACGGTTTTTGGTTCTGACCGGAGTCGCGGCGGCATTGATAAAAACATTAAAGACAGCTCTCTCCTCGCGCGGAACTTCTTTCATAAAATCCTTATCCATGGTCAGATGATCACCCACCAGAATAATAGTCGTATTTTCATAGAAGTCCTGTTCCTGAATCCAGCGCACAAAATCCGTCACCAGCCGGTCTGAACAGGCAATGACATTCGAATATTGATCTTTAAAACGGTTGGGACATTTCGGACATTTATGACCATCCTCAAAATGAGTATCTATTGTAAAGAGGGTAAAAGCAAACGGTCTGCCGGCGGCCGCCAGATTAGACAGCTCCTCTCGGGCGAACTCAAATAATCTATAATCCTCAAAGCCCCAGAACTCAAAATAGTCCTTGGGCACCCGGCCTGATTTTCTGGCCCAGTTGAGATCGAGAATCAGATGATCGCCATGCTGATCGTACAACATAGCCTGACCGCCGAAGGTGGAATCGCAATCAGTCATCATCACATTTGTGTAGCCATCCTCTTTCAAAATATCCCCCAGAGCCGTAGCGCCAATGAAGAATTCCTCAACCTTCGACATGCCGTTAACATTGATAGGCAGTTTGAGCGGCAGGCCGGTAACAGCACCGAAAGCTGCACCTACAGTCCAACTGGTACCGTTACTGCTTCTAAAGCCACCCAGCAGATCGTGATGTGAGAAATTGACATTTTCTTTAGCCAGTTGGGTGAGATTCTCTATCCGACTGATCTCCATCATCCCTCCGTCTGCTTTAGACATATAGGTGGACTCCATAGACTCCAGAAAAATGAAAACCAGATTCCTCTTTTGTGGCGGCGCTTGCAGATGGGTCCGATCCGGATCGACATAATTGTCCTCAATAAAGGAAGTATAGGTGAACTCGGCACGGATAAAACCGACTATGTCCAGATAATACTGTACGAGAAAAATCTCGATAACAATCAGAAAAAGCGTTAGACCTCTGGCTAGACGCGTTTTTAACTTGCGGTTTCTGAGCCAAGCAAAAGGTACAAAATCCTCCGGCCAGGGCCAGATCAGAAAGCCAAAGCAGAATGTGACAAAAAAGGCGGGGATTAAGGTCCAGAGCGTGCCCTTGATTATGAGACCGCCGCCCGTTCCCTTGAACGGCAAATGCATATGGAAAACAATTTCACTCAGATTCAAGCTGTCGTAGGTAGTAACGCCCCATAAGGTCAGAAAGAAGGCACAAGCCAGGGCAAAAAAGAAGATTATTTTAATGACCGCCCGGCGTTTTAGATTGGGCGTGCGCTTTGGCTTCTGTCCATCCTCCGGCGGGTCTGTTTTTTCAGCTTCTGTGCTTCGTTGACCGAAATTATGCATTTCCGCAGCTTGGTCTTCCGCTTTTCGGGCTTCCATACTTTGTTTTCCGTCTTTTGAGTTTCTATCTCAGTGTCCGAGAGGATATTTCCCTCACAAAGACAGCTGACGCGTGTCAGTCTAGCATAACAGGATATGTCTCTTCAAGAAAAGAGTTGTCGGTAGCATTAGCCATAATCCAGTTAACGGAGGCAACTGTACCATTTGTCGGCTTTGCAATTGTTCTGTCTTCGGTTGTCTGTTATAAGTGTCACTTTCCACCGTTCCGGTCCGGCAAAACATTTCAGGGAAATAATGGCCTCCGGTGTACGCGGTTACCTCCGGCGTGCTATGATAAATTAAATCGCCAGCCGTGGCTAATCAGGTCGGAGGAGACACAAATGGCTGTACTCGAACGATATAAACTAGCAGAATATGCCCACGACCTCGGTGTTCTGGTCAGCCGGAGCAAGTTGGGCGGCAATCCCTTGATCACCGGACTGACCTACGACTCCAGGCAAGTCACGCCGGGCAGCCTATTTGTCTGTAAAGGCAGCGCCTTCAAGCCCGCATATCTGCAACAAGCTATTGCCAAAGGCGCCGTCGCTTATATTGCCGAAGGCGCCCCCCTGTCGGATCTACCTCATATCATAGTCCACGATGTTCGCGAGGCCATGCCGCTGCTGGCTCAACGCTACTACAACCATCCGGAACAGGATATCAGCATCATTGGCATCACCGGCACTAAGGGTAAGTCCACCACCTTGTATTTCTTGAGAGAGATGCTTAACCTGTGGCAAAAAGACGCCGGACAACCAGATATCGCCTTCATCTCAACTATTAATACTTATGACGGAGTCGAGTGTTTCGAGTCGCATCTGACCACACCGGAGGCTATGGAACTCTACCGTCATTTGCACCAGGCGCGCAGCAGTGATATCCGCTATCTGGTTATGGAAGTCTCATCACAGGGCTTGAAATACAATCGCTTAGATGGTGTCAAGCTTGATGTCGCCGCCTTCTTGAATATTGCGGAAGATCATATCAGCGCCATCGAACATCATGATTTTGCTGATTATTTCACTGCCAAATTGCGCATCTTCGAGCACAGCAAGCGGGCGGTGATAAATCGTGACCTGCCCGAATTGAACACTGTCGCCGCTGCGGCAGTGAAGCAAGACAATCAGCTGCTGTATTATTCCTGCCGTGATGATCTGGCAGATGTGGTAGCTGCAAATGTGCAGAGTAAAGGGCTGGGTTATAGCTTTGATGTCAAGCTGCCGGAGGGCACTTTCCCTTTCGAGATAGGTATGCTGGGATTATTCAATATCGAAAATGCGCTGGCTGCTATCTCTATCGCCTATCTGCTGGGCTGCCCGCTTGAGTTCATGCAAGCCGGAGCGCTCACTGCCCGCACCGCCGGCAGGATGGAAGTCTTTGCCACCGCGGACAGGAAGATCGTGACTCTGGTCGATTACGCGCATAATAAGCTCTCATTTGAAAAGCTGTTCGAAACGACCAGACATGATTTCCCAGGCTACAAACAGGTAGCAATCTTCGGCTGCCCCGGCTCCAAAGGTATCAGCCGCAGGCAGGATCTGGGCTTGGTCGCAGGCAGGCAGGCTGATTATATCTATCTGACGGAGGAAGACCCCCGCTATGAGTCCGTCGAGGACATCTCGCGGGAGGTTGGGCGCTATATCGAATCAGTCAACGGCAAGTATGAGATTATTGCGGACCGCAAAGAAGCTATCCGTGCCGCCTTTAATGCTGCCCGGGATAAGACTCTGCTTCTGATTCTGGGCAAAGGTGATGAAAGCAGTCAGATGCGCGGTGACGACTACGTTCCGATTCAATCCGATGTATCCATTGCCCGTGAGCTTGTCGCCGATTACGATGCCCGGCATTGATTCAGCCGCAAATTAACAAATCTCTCCCGCCCTTAGCTTAAGTCCGTTTTTAGTTTCGGTTGTCTTTAGCTTCGTCGCCACAAATGTTTGCTACCGCGCCGCTTCCAGCCAGAATAGCAGAAAACGCTGAAGTATAAGATATCGACCGGACTCTACGTCTCACAGATACATTCTTCTATGGCAGCTACAAGCGCAATCATATCCTCGGGATATACATTGCCGATATTACCCAATCTGAATGTTGGCATTGAGGTTAGTTTGCCGGGATAGATAATAAATCCATTGGACTTAAGCGCTTCGTACAATTTGGCGAAATTAAGATTCCCCAATTCAAAGGTTGTAATGATATACGATTGATTTTCAGGTGCGATTATGGGTCGGATACCAAGTTTTTCGAGTCCTCGCACCAGAATTTCATTATTTTCCATATAGCGCTCTCTGCGGGCTATCAGTCCGCCTTCTTTCTTATATTCGACAATAGCCTGTCTCAGAGCCAGCAAGACATTGGTCGGCGAGGTAAAGCGGAACTTGCCGCCGCCCGCATATAGACCTTGATATTGATCAAACAGGTCAAGACTGTGGGATACAGAATTGCCGCAACTCTCCTCTATCAGCGTTTTCTTCGCTATGACAAAAGCCAGCCCGGGCAATCCTTCCAGACACTTGTTGGAACTTGCCGCCAGTGCATCAATATCAAGGCCCGGCATATCGATCTCATAAGCTGCAAAGCTGGACATGGCATCGACAAAAACCTTCGCGCCATATGATTTAGCGAGCTTTGTCAAATCTGCCAGAGGATTCATAATACCGGTTGTGGTTTCGCAATGAACGAATACAACCACAGCAATGTTTGGGTCTTTTTTTAATCTTTCTTTAACCACTGAAACATCTATCGGCCGGGTCATGTCAAATACTAAACATTCATAATCCTTGCCCGAATTATCGGCAATAGTTAACATCCGTCTGCCATACTCGCCGTTCACTAAAAACAAGATTTTTTCGTTTTCCCCGCACAGACTATTGATCATGGCTTCTACCGCATATGAACCGCTGCCTTGCAATAAAACGGTAGCATAATCATTGTTGGCAGAAATATACGTAATATCGTCCAGCACAGAAGTTGTGATCGCTTTATATGTATCATCCCAGGTGCAATGATCGGTAAGCATGGCATGCTTCACGGAATGGCGTGTTGTCAGCGGACCTGGTGTCAATAAAATCCGAGCAGCATTTTGATCCAGTTTTCGGTTTATATCAGCAATAACAGCTAAAAGTTCGTTCATATCTTCAATTATATAATCAGCCCCGGCCTTGTAATACGCCGCGCGAACAATGGCTGTGCGCTCTTTCAACTCCTCTTCTGATAAAGCGGCAACTTCATCGCGTGTAAGTCCGAGTTCCGACGAGCCCATAATGACACCTGCAGTCCAACAACCGGCATTTTTACCCTCTGCTATATCAGCGACTGTATCCCCGACTTTTATGGCTTCCCGCGGATCCGAAATGCCGAATTGCATGAGATTATTCCAGATCATGTACGGGTACGGCCTGCCTTTGGCAACCTGGTCGGCGCTGATACAGAAATCGGGAGAAAATCCATTCTCCTTAGCTTTGGGCAAGACGCGCTCCATCATAGCGGCTGTGTATCCTGTAGTGGAACCGATTTGGATTCCTTGCTCCCGCAGAGCAGCAACTGTTTCTGCAACATAGTCCTTAATATCGCAGTGCTGTTCAATATTAGTAAAGAGAGTTTTCTCAAATACTTCATAGGCCTGTAAAATTTGTTCTTCGGAAATCGGATCCGGTAACATGGCGGCAATCGCCCGGGTATGGTCGATCTTCAATAAGCCCATCGGCTTGCGCGCCATTTCATTGGTAATATCTATACCGATACTGTTAAACCCATCTATAAAGCCTTTTACCGGTGCGAAACAGCCATAGTCTACTGTGGTTCCGGCCCAATCGAAAATTACTGCTTTAATTTTCTTCGCCATCTGCAATCTCCAAAATCTCTTTATATAATTTTTTTATGGTGCTTTTATTAAGTCTAACCGGATTGTTGCTTAGTCTTTGACGATTTACCGAATTGGTCAGGATATCTAAATCGTCCTCATTTATATTTTGAGGTGGCAAGATTTCCAGTTCTAACAGCATTTCCTCAAAAAGCGAAACTGCATCTTCATAATGTTCTGTGCCCAGCGCCTTTGCGATGTAATCAAAATTCTCCATGTACCGCCATACTTTGGGCAGGCAGATAGCAACAGCATGGCCATGCGGCAGCCCATAAAGAGAGGTTAGCTTATAGCTCATAGCATGGGGTGCGGTTGTAGTAGTGATATTGATCGCTTTACCTGCTAAATTGGCAGCAACAAGCATCTTAGTATTGCCATCATTATCGTTATGCAAATAGCTTTCCATATTACTGAGAATCAGATAGATGGCTTTTTGGGAATATAGAATACTTTCTTGCGTTGCTTTTTTTGACCACCAAGACTCAATTGCCTGGCAGAGTGCATCAAGCATGGTGCACTTTTTTTGATACAAGGGCAGTGTTTTGAGCGTGTCGGCTTGTAAAATAACATATTCCGGCAAGAGTCTTTTATCGGCAATGGATTGTTTTTTACCATTTCTATATATGACAGCAAAGTGAGTTGCTTCGCTGCCGGTGCCGGAAGTTGTAGGGACAGCCATTAGAGGCAGATTGATATGATTGTAGTACTTAATACTCTTGGCGGTGTCGATGCTGCTCCCGCCGCCAATGGCTACAATAAAGTCACATTTGTTCTTTCTTAAAACTTTTACTCCTGACTTTATATCCTCATAATCCGGATTGGAAGTGAAAGCACTGAATCTGGTAACTTCACAAGGAAACTCAATACCAAATGAATCAAAGGCATCATCACACACCAATAACGGTTTTTTATCTTTTAATAATTCAAATGCTGAAAAATCATAAAAAGTTTGTTGCATTATCAGAGTTCTTTCGTAAATTTAAATAGCTATTGTCGGCGTCCTTATCTCACAGTCGCTTTTATTTTGGTCGCTATCATTTCCAGCAGAATCACCGCGGCCACGACAATATATGTGATGTATCCCAGCTCGCGAAGATCAAAGTAATGGTTGCCGGCCATGTACAAATCAAAGCCGATACCGCCCACTCCTGCTGCCGCACCCACGGCCAGCGCATTGGTAAAATTTATTTCAAAACGCAGGAATGTCCATGCTGTCATGCGGCTGATAGAGGAAGGGAGAATAGCTTGAAACACAATTTGCCAGAAACTCGCGCCACTGGCTTTTAAGGCCTCGATAGTACCTTCGTCCATCTCTTCGATGGATTCGGCATATGCTTTGATCAAGTAACCGGCACTGTGGAAAGTCAAGCCAATAACGGCTGCAACACTGCCTAGACCCGCTGCAACTGTAAAAATCAAGACCCACAATATTGTCGGCACTGCCCTTATAAAGGCAACGAAGCTCTTTGTAATATTGGCTACATATGGATTAGCGATATTCTTAGCGCACAGCAAGGAGCCGAAAAAAGCTATTATCGCTCCAAAAATAGTAGCAAGTGCACCGAGAGAAAATGTCACAAACAATGCCTTTAATGATCCGCCCCAAGTGCCGTATGTCAACTTCGGTTGACCGAATAATACTTTGACATTGTTCCAAGTGCCGGCCATGGCTTTCGCTATGTCGACGTTTTTATAATCAAAGGTTAAAAAACCATATATGGTAAGAGCCAGCAAGACAAATAGCGTTATTTTAATGGCGCGATTGCTTTTCGATTTGGTTGCCGTTTTGATTTTGCCACCGCGAGTCTTTCGCATATATTTGACTATATCCAAAGAAACAGGAGGCTGGCCCGCGATATCAAGCTCACTCATTACATAATCACCTTTCTGATTTTATTCGACAGTATCTCTATAGCGATAACCAGTATCACAATAGAAATGACGACGAGGCTTGCTGAACTGTAATCCATACGCTTGTAGTAAAGATCGAACAAATAGCCAATTCCTGTTGCCGTAAGTATGCCGATCAATGTAGATGAACGGATATTTGTTTCGATCATATACAAAACCCAGGAAACTATTTCGGGCAGTGACGAGGGGATGACACCGTTAAATACTGTTTGAAGTGAGGTAGCGCCCGTGGCATACAGTGCTTCCACACAGGATGCGCTGACCTCATCTATGGTTTCAATAAATGTCCGCGTCAACATACCGAAAGTGGAAAAAAATAAGGCAAAAAATCCTGTTAGGATATTTTGGCCAAAAGAGAATAACAAAAGTATGGCCCAGACTACATCCGGTACATTTCTGAAAAACGCTGCAATAATCCTGACTATTCTTGCAATCCAGGGAGCCGTTCTCGTAGTTTTTGTTCCTAGTAAACTAAAGAAGAACGCACATATGGCAGCACACACAGTGACAGCTACCGATACAAGCGCGGTTTCTACTAATTTGGAAAGTATATAAGGGAGTCTTGACCATGCCTTGGCATTAGGAACAAAATGTTGGGCCATCCAGATGACAGCTTTGGGAATCGATTCCAGACCACCAATGATTTCATAATTGGTGACAACGGCGGATACCACAAAAAGCGCAGCCACGCCAAGAAATGCCAAGGTAAATGTGCGTTTTCTCTGTACAAACACGGATGTTTGATTATTTGGTCTGGGTGCTTTTTCTGTTGTTTTATCCATTTGCTTACTTGACATCCGTAATTAATTCGCCTTCGTCCGATTGATAGATTTCATAGATTTTCGATCTGGTCAGCTTTTCGGGCGGACCATCATATACTATTTGTCCGGCGGTGATACCAATAATCCTTTTGGCGTATTTCAACGCGACGTCAACCTGATGCAAATTAGCAATGCAGGTAATCTTCATCGTTTCATTGATATCGCTTAAATGATCCATGATAATCTTGGATGAGCTGGGGTCCAGAGATGCGATAGGCTCATCGCATAAAATCAGTCTTGGTTCCTGCATGAGAGAGCGTGCGATGCCCACTCGTTGCTTTTGGCCGCCTGACAACTCATCACATCGCTTATATGCCTGTTCCGTAAGTCCGAGCATTGCGAGAATCTGAAAGGCTTTTTCCTTCTCTTCTTCAGTATAATGGCCAATAACACCACTCATAACAGACTTATAACCAAGCCGTCCGTGCAAAACATTTTCAATGACACTAAGGCGATCTACAAGATTGTAATGCTGAAAGATCATGCCCGCCTTCTTGCGCACTTGGCGTATCTCTTTTTTATCCGCTTTATTGATGTCATGGCCGTCAAATATAATTGACCCCTGCGTTACATCAACAAGTCTGTTGATGCAACGCAGGATGGTCGATTTGCCTGAACCGGAGGGGCCGATAATAGAGACGAACTCACCCTCGTATACCGAGAAGGAAATATCTGTTAGTGCTTTCGTAATATTGTTATATACTTTGCTTACATTTTTAAATTCTAAGATAGGCATTTATCAATGTCTTCTAATTTATTTTCTATACGGGTCGTACCATGAATCACTCGTGAGAACAAACCCATAACTTTTAGATTTTTTATACAATCCCACCGCACCTTCGACGCTGTCGTCATAAAACAGCACCTTGTTGTTTGCAACTTCTTCCGAAGTAAACAAATCTTGAATCGCTTTTATTTCCTCAGCACTCAAATTTTTAGGATTATACACATTGGGACCGTTAAAAACAGGAGTGGACGCTATAATGGTGAAGTCTCTTCCCACATATTGGTCAAAGGGGGCATCGGCACCTTCCCTTACGGTATAAACCGAACCGACTGTGCTTTCATCTCCGGTTTTGGCTTCAACATAGGGCTGCACTTCAATATCGCAGAAAGCTGCAACATCAACATTGCCGCTGAGCAAATTGACAGCTGAGCCTTGGTGAGAACCGCCGAAGAATACTTCGCTGAAGAACATGTCGGGACCGCCTTCAATCAATTTGTCTTCATCCAAGTTATCACTCGCAAAATGAGAAATTATTGAGGTAGTAGGAACTCTGAACCCGGAGGTAGAACTGTTGGATACAAAGGACATTTTCTTTCCTTTTATATTGTCAATGGAGTAAGTATCTCCACTTTTATATTGGTCTGCCTCCTCTGCGGGCACGCATAGCCAGGCAAAATACTTGGCCCCATCTAATTTCCAATTCTCGTCGCTGTTGACAAAGAGAACATCAATCTCCGGATTACGCTCCTTTGCCTCTATATAACCGACTGCGCCCATCGCAATGGCGATATCCGCCGATCCGCTCGCGATTGCTTCAATGGCTATCGTATAGTCGGTCGTCAATTTGTGCTCGACCTCTCTGCCGGTAGCCTGTTTAATTAATTTACCGACTTCCGCACGTACCTCATCATGAGTATTAGATGATTCATTCGGATACCAAGTTACAACAATTGGCTTTGTGTTCGCTTTTGGCTCTTCCGTCTCCTCGGCTGCGGTAGTATTGTCAGCTTCCGCATTTTGGGCCGCAGTAGTATTGTCAGCTTCCGCGTTTTTAGCTGCGGTAGTGCTTTCGGTTTTGTTTGAATCGCAAGCGACTATACCTACTACCATAATAGAAATAGCCACGAGCAGAAGTGACGAAATTATTTTTGAAATCTTACTTTTTTGCATTTCCCATCATCCCCTTTCTAATTTGTTACAGGATTGATTACCAACTCGATTATAAAATTGCCGGGTTGGACTCTAATCATATTTGAGTAAAATATGCGTTAAAAGACTATGTTCAACATGATATTTCCTTAACAAAATTAGCGTTAACTGAAGATGAATTATTGGCAAATATATTTCTAATGACCATTGCTAACTGATTAAATATTGATCGTCACAAACTAAAAAGGTGGCGTTCTCGATTTGATACTCAAATAAGAAACACCACCTTTATTAACTTTGTTTTACTAGACTTATACTGTTTTTAAGAACCTTATTTTACAGGTCGGTAACCAAAAACTTCAAACGAATGCTGCACTCTCTCGGAGAGCATAAAGCCGGTAAATTGGTCAACAAGTTCAGGATGCTCGGTAGACTTGGTCGCGAATAGAAAAACGGGGTTTTCAATTAAATAGTCCGGTTCAATTTCCACGAATTCATACTCCTCTTTTTCCTTCGCGCTAACAGCATTACGGTAAACAATAGCTGCATCGAAGTTGACTTCATATTGAGATCTGACACTGAAATCCTCCTCCGTAATACCGGCTTTTGCCAACATAGCACGGATCATTTGGCCCTCGGGAGTGTCTTGATCAGCCATCGCTACCCTCATATCCTTCTTGGCAAGATCCGCTAAACCCGTAATTCCTTTGGGATTACCAACATGTACCATAATCACCGGCGTTTCATACGCAACAACCACTCCCTCACTGAACAAATTTTGTTTTAGGGCTTCTTCATAAAAGGAAGGTTGCGATGTGATAAACACATCCGGCCCGCCTTTCTGCGCTAAATTCGTCAATATTTTTTCAAACTCAGGGTACCGGAGTGGCCTTAGATTAATAGCAGCGGAACATTCTGCATTTATCTCATCCACATATTTCTTGATTAAATCGAGTTTGTCTATATAGGCCTCGAACTCTCCCGGCCCAAGTGCCTTAAAGCTTTTGTTTTCCTGTTGCGCAGTCCCCGTTTCGGTATCCGTTTCACCTGCTTGGCCGGGAGACGACATTTTTTCTATCAGCCTCTCAGAGACAAAATGCGCCAAATCCAACATAAATTTCTCTTCTGCAGGTTCCGCTACTCTATCCTCCGGGCGTTTAAATTCCGCAGAGATACCCACAATCACCGCACCTTTCACTTGGATAATAACAGTATTGGAGGTAGATATGATCGCGTGTTCTCCCAAATCCTCTATTTCGCGTGAATTAGGGTAGAGCTGCTCCAAATAAAATGATACACCTGCCGGATTGCCTAAGTCTTTAAGCCAGATTTTTATCTTTCCATCCCAGAGTTCAGGTATCGCTGTTTCAGTTTCACGCAAAAAATATTGCTCAACGTCATCGCCCTCCAGAGAATAAAGGTTTTCATCCACGGAAACGATCATGCCCAAATACGCTTCCAGTTCATCAATGGTGAAGAGATCTATGACTTGGGGTAAGCTTACGCCCTCCTGTGCGCCATCCACCAGCGCTCCTAGGCCGAATAAGGGAAAATCACCGGCGTATTCCGATGAAGGCAGAGGGTCATGCCAATCGTCTGGAATATTAGTCTTTAAGCAATATTCCTCAGGAATCTCCGCCTGAGGATCTTCAGCATTTTTGCCTTCCGGATGCTCAGACAGCGTCTCTTTATTCCCCGGCTGCGACGAAGAACAGGCCGCCATGCTGAAGAGGACAAGTAGCGAAAGCATCAGTAAAAATACTCTTTTCATTGATTATTCACTCCCTTCTGTCTGATCAACACTTGTGATGCGTGAAAAGGTCAGAAACATAATTAATTCGAGACCGTCGTCCATATCCGGTATGGGAGAAGGACTGATGATCAACTGTCCTGCGTCACCTAAATCACTACTATTAGGCACAATATGTGCCAAGAATTTGTAAGCAACAGGTTCGATCGGATTCGGGTTTTCAAAATAAATGTAGCGGCCACAATATCTGTAACGGGTGATCGGAACACGAAATTCCAGCTTTTCGGATACTTCGTACAAAATTCCGTTATCAAAGCTCAAAATAAGACGATCATCCCCTGTTATGCTGCCCTGCATGATATCCTCGTTGGTTAATTCCAGATAAAAATCTAATTGAACAATAATTGCCCACAGTGAATCCAGGACCCAATCGCCGACCATGTCTTCTTTTGAGTAGTTTTCCCATTCTTCCACTTCATCAAATTCGATACGATTGCCGGGCTTTACAAAATACAGACCCTGTCCGGAAATATCTATCAGACCACCGGCTTGATTGATAAGCACTACCTCAATTTGGATGTCAGGATCAAAATCCAGCCACAAGGTATCCGGTGTATCTAATTTTTCATTTCCGGGTGTAAAGAGGATATCGCCCTTATAGTCATGATATTCATTGTGTAAATGATACTTATCGCCGGATATTTCCAGCGTCCAATTCGTGTCCTGCTCCGTTTTCCCATCGATAATCCATTTGCCGTCATAATTGCTTAAATCACCACTATAGGGATCGGGATGCGGTTGTGAACCAGGTTGTGCTTGCACAGCAAGCGGTAAAAACGATATCACCAGTAGGATGATAAGAACCTTAATCGCTTTTTTCATAGCGTCAAACCTCCTTTCCAATCCTTAATCCAAACTCCTCTATTTTCTATCTTTAATTATAAAACATAGTTTAAAATAGTCAGCTACTAATTAGGGTAGGCTTATCTAAAAACAAGGTTCTGTCACCGAAACAAGTAGTCTGGAATTTGGTGTCTGTAATTTTGTCTGTAATTAGGGACTTCGTATTATCTTTTGACGGGAATGAGTATAATATGGTAGTGTGGGTTGTTTTGAAACAACCATAGAACAACCAAAGAGAATAAGCTGATAACCACTGGAAATCGATCCCCTTTTTTGGATCCAAGTAGTACTGACAAGGAGGATATGGTGGTAATGCAAAATGACTTTAAAAAAATAGAAGATAAAGGGGAAAACACCTCTAAGCAAACAACGATGAGTTTGCTCAAAAGAACGCTTAAGCAAGTTTACCATAAAGAGTTGCCGCTGGATCACCTTGTGTTTTTGTACACTGCTTTCGCCGGTATCTTTATGGCCATATTCGGACTCGGTTATAATATTGCAAATGACCTAGGCATATTTACGTTGCCGGTACTCTCATTGTACCTCGTGTCAACCGTTTCATGTGTTTTTTATAGTATAGTCAAAAATCGTTGGTACGGAGCTGCCGTGATTGTTTTGGGCTCCTCCGCGTTTATATTAATTCCTTTTCTATGGTTCACAATAGGCGGTGTGACCGGCTCCACTCCTCCTATGATGTTCACGGCCGGTATATGTATAGCTATCGTTTTCAAAGGAACATTGCGCACCGTTATGCTAGTCGCGGATACGATCATGTTGGTTGTCTTTATTGCGCTGGAATACCATTTCCCGGATATTGTCATACCGTATGCCACCCGTTTCGACCAGTATTCAGATATGGCGTTCGGTCTGACCATGAGTTTCATGGTCAATACTATTTTAGTTTACACAGTGATGGGACAATATGTGAGGGTGCGGGATGAAAAGACGCGCTTGGTGCATCGCTTGGAGATCCTCTCGCTGACCGATTCCCTGACCGGCTTATATAATCGCCGCTTCCTATCAGCGAGCATAGACGAGGAAATGCGCCATGCCTATGACACAGGCGCGCACTTAACGCTTTGCATCCTGGATATTGACCATTTTAAAGTAATAAATGACACTTACGGGCACGATTATGGTGACGAAGTCCTGTTCAATATTGCTCAGATTATGAAGGCCAGTCTGACAGGAGGAGAGATTTTCGGTCGCTATGGCGGTGAAGAATTTGTAGTGCTGTTTCCAGGCAAAACCCCGAGGGAAGCACTGCCCAAAGTGCGGGCGCTTGCCGATTATATAAGGTCACATGGCTGGACCCATGGTAAGCCGGTCACAATTTCAGGCGGACTCAGTAGTTATGTCAAGGGGATCTCTTACTCTGGCTTTATAGAAGCCGCGGACAAAAACCTCTACCGTGCCAAACGAGAAGGACGGGACAGGATAATCTATCGTTAGCTATTTCAATGGCATATATTGCTATTCCCCCGGAAAGCTAGCAAAGATTATTAACAGATGACAAAACAGCGCATTAAGAAGAAATAGCATATGCCATAATATTTTAAGAATATGGACTGTATCCCAAGCAGTGTGGTGATGCCGCCATTTACATTGTGGAATCACCAAGAGGTCAAGAAGAGAGGAATTTTTTCAAATGATTTATCTTATCCTAGTATTTCTAATATTTGCAGCTGCTCAGATGGCCATAAATGCTCACAGGCAGAGAATAATAAACAGAAAACAAGCAGAACAAAATAATCAACAAGAAGAAATTCAACAACAAGACATAGAGAACAAAATCGCTGTAGCCAGCGAGAAAATGGCAGAGGAATATCAGGACCAGAATCCCCCCAACTAACCATACCCAAAAACCGGCTGTAAAGACTACTGCTGATCTGTTAAATAAAATTAGTTATGTTGCACCTGAGTAAACGGTCACTTGGATAAAAAAGCGAAAACCGCTGAAACGCTCTAACGTCAGCGGTTTTTCTTGGTGCCCAGAGTCGGAATCGAACCAACGACACGTGGATTTTCAGTCCACTGCTCTACCGACTGAGCTATCTGGGCAATAAATCGCCGGTCATGAGACCGGCGATTTGGCGACGCAGATGGGGCTCGAACCCACGACCTCCAGCGTGACAGGCTGGCATTCTAACCAACTGAACTACTGCGCCAGAACACTGCAATGCCTATCGCAAGTGCTTAGCTATAATATCAGAGCTTTAAATTCAAGTCAACTTTTTTCACCCTGCTGAGTTATTAGGTAAGTTATTATTCTGCACTGTGCAGGAAGCAGCAGTAATAAGGCGTTTAAGTCTCGTCTAAGTCTTCTTATATAATGTTGGTGCTGCCGATTTTTTACTCGGACAGAAGTAGTTGTTCCATTTGCTCCAGATATGAGGCGAAGACTGCGAAAGCATCTTCAATCGGTTTGACCTCGGACATATCCAGGCCGGCTGTCTTGAGTACGACTAGGGGGTAGTCGGAGTTGCCTGCTTTGAGGAACTGCAGATAGCGTTCCACGGCCGGCTGACCCTCGGTCTTAATCATATGGGCAAATGCAGTGGCGGCAGAGAAACCAGTGGCATATTGATAGACATAATAGTTGAGGTAGAAATGGGGGATTCTGGCCCATTCCAGGGCAATCTCAGGATCAAAGGTCAGATTATCACCATAATAGCGTTTATTCATCTCGCCATATTGCTCGGTCAGGAAAGCGCTGGTCAGAGGAGTACCTGCAGCGGCGGCGGTATGGATCAGATGTTCGAATTCTGCAAACTGGGTTTGTCTGAAAACTGTGCCTTTGAAGCCGTCAAGATAATGATTGATCACTGTTTGGCGCAGTTTGTCATCGTCTGTCTGTGTCAGCAGATAGTCGGTCAAAAGATTTTCATTCATAGTTGAGGCGATCTCTGCCAGGAAGATGGAATAACTGGAATAGATAAAAGGCTGGTTATTTCTCGAATACCAGGAGTGCACGCTATGGCCCAGCTCATGAATCAGGGTAAACAGATTATCCAAAGTGCCTTGCCAGTTGAGCAGAATAAAGGGATTGGTACCGTAGGCACCGCTGGAATAGGCACCGGAGCGTTTACCTTTGTTATCGGCACGATCAATCCAGCGTTCGCGGAAAGCACGCCTCACAATCTCCACATATTCCGAGCCCAGAGGTGACAGCGCAGCTATAATTATCTCCTGCGCTTCCTCAAAGCTGTACTTGATATCAATACCCTCAATTAAGGATACATAGAGATCGTAGGAATGAAGCTCCTCCAGACCCAGGACTTGCTTGCGCAAAGCGATATAGCGGTGCAGAAGCGGCAAATTGCGGTTGACTGTTGCCACCAGATTGTCGTACACATCCTCGGAAATAGCATTCTCAAATAGGGCGGCGGCTCTGGCACCGGGGAAGTTTCTGACCTCAGCTACAAAATTTTGCACCTTGACATTGCCCGCTAGCAGCGAGGCATTGATGTTTTGGAACTGGTCATAGACTCGATACAGATTCTGAAAAGCCTCACGGCGAACTCGGCGGTTACGGCTTTCTAAGAATTTCCCGTAGCGTCCGTGCGTTAGTTCTACTTTCTCTCCGGCCTCATCGGTGATCATGGGGAATCTAAGGTCAGCATCATTCAGCACAGTAAAGCTCATAGAGGGATTGTTAAAGATCTCGCCGGCTTTGGCCAGGAGCATCTCTTCCGGAACGGATAGCTGATGCGGTTTTTTACGCAGGATATTCTCCAGATAATGGCGCCTGGCTGCAATCTCGGGATCTTCAGACAGAAAGATAATCAGTTTTTCTTCGGAGATTTGTGCTATCTCCGGCTCTGCCCAGGAAATAGATGTCTCAAATTGAGTAAAAAGCTGGAGTGCCCGCAGGTGGAGTCCGCTGAAATCTGAATTACCCGTATCTTCATCACTCTTCAGATGCGCATAGACATAGAGCTTGGCCACTCGCTCCCCGATACTTTCCCCCAGTCGCAGGAATTCACTGAGGACAGCAGCTGAAGTATGCAGTTTTTGCTGATAATTCCGTAGGAGTGGGATTTCTTTTGCAACTGCGGCAAATTCGCTCTCCCAAGCTGCCGTATCCGAATAGATCGTAGTTAGATCCCAGGTCTCCGCATTATCGACTTCGGAACGGAGTTTAATCTGTCTGCCGTTGTTCTGATTGGGCGTGGCTAACTGATGCATGCCTAGAACAGAGTCATTTAGCTTAAACATAATATTAATCCTCCGGAGAAAAATCTGCCCGGTCTGTCCGTCAGCTCGTGACCGACCGGGCAGCTATTTATTTAGAGTACCATGATCTCAAAGACAAAGTTCAAAGATTTTGGTGACATCCTGTTCCGTCAGAGGCTGGAAATAGCCCACAAGATCGCCATTGTTCGGTACTACCGCGCGGAGAAGCTGCGGAATATGCTCTCGGCCGATGCCGAGATCACCCAGTGTCTTCGGCATGCCGATCTCGTCCAGGAAAGCCCGGAAAGCTTCAATTCCCGCCCGGCCCAGTTCCAACTCAGTTTTGCCCTCCGGTTCAAGGCCGAACATCTTGGTCGCAAAACGTGCAAAGCGAGCCGGATCATGTTCCAGTGTATAGGTCAGGAAATTCGGAATTACTACGGCCAGGCCGGCACCATGAGCTACATCAAATTCAGCGGACAAAGCGTGCTCGATGCGGTGACTGCTCCAGTCCTGCTCACGTCCGGTGCCGAGAATATTATTATGGGCCAGCGTACCGCACCAGAGCAGATCCGCTCGCGCCTCATAGTCCTCCGGATTTTGCAAAGCCACTCGTGCGGCTTCCATCACGCGAGGGAAAACCGCCTCAGCCAGACGGTCGGTTAACTCGACTTCCCTGGTATTTGTGAAATAGCGTTCAATGATATGGGATAGGATATCCGTCGCCCCACAGGCAGTATGATATTTCGGCACTGTAAATGTCAGCTCAGGATTCAGAATCGAAAACAGCGGTCGCACCAGATCGCTATTGACACCGCATTTGAGATTGCCGCGTAGATCATTGGATATCACGGATGAGTTGGAGCCTTCGGTTCCTGTCGCGGCCAAAGTCACAATGCTGCCGATCGGCAAAGCTACTTCCGGCACAGCCAAACCGCAGTAGAAATCCCAGAAATCTCCCTCATAAGGCACACCCAGCGCAATCGCCTTGGCGGAATCCACCGAACTGCCGCCGCCGACACCAAGCACAAAATCCAGTTTCTCCCGGCGGCAGATCTCAATACCCTCATAGACCAAAGAGGCTCGCGGATTGGGCACAACCCCGCCCAGCTCTGTGAAATAAACCCCCGCTTCCGTCAGAGACCGGCGGACTCTGTCCAGCAGGCCGCTCCTAATCACGGAGCCGGAACCATAATGAACCAGTCCTCTCCGGCCGCCGAAACGCAAAGCCAGTTCACCGGTTCTGGCTTCCGTCCCACGGCCGAACGCAAAATAGGTCGGACTGTAAAAATCAAAATTCAGCATTTCAAGTTTCTCCTTCTTCTTTCCTGTAAACTGTCTTCTTCTTATAAACTGCCTGCTTACAATCATCTGCTGTTTTTAACGAAGGCGTGAACCGGCAGCCCGGCTGCTCCGGGTTCAGGGAATCAGTCTGTATCGGAAGCGCCTTCGTCTGAAACTGTTCGTCAGCAACACTCGTTTCTAAACTAATGTCTTAGTCTTTGTCTTCTTCGTCTTCGTCCGTAATCGGGGCCACGCTGACAACACTGCTGTCAGCAGCTCTCATCAGAGTGACACCGCTGGTATTGCGGGAGAGTACCGGAATCTCCTCAGTTTTGATGCGGATCACAATACCGGAATCATTGATCAGCAAGATATCGATATCACCGTCAACCAGCATGGCACTGACCAATTTGCCTGTCTTTGCAGTGGTGCGGTAGGTAATCAGGCCTTTGCCGCCTCTATTTTGTTTGCGATAATCGGACAGCCTGGTGCGCTTGCCGAAGCCTTTCTCCGATATGACCAGCAGAGTTCGGTTCTCATCGGCTGAGACCATGCTGATAACCTCATCGCCCGGATCCAAAGTGATACCCTTGACGCCCATTGTGTTGCGCCCGGTATCTCTGACATCAGCTTCATCAAAGCGAATCGCCATGCCGTTTTTAGTGACTAGGATGATATCGTGCTCGTCACCGGTCAACTTAACTCCGACCAGCTCATCTTCGTCGCGCAATTTGATCGCAATCAGACCGGAACGACGGATATTGGCATAATCGGACAGTTGCGTCTTTTTGACCAGACCTTCGCGCGTGGCCATGATCAGGCTGCCTTCTTCCGCCTCATCGTCGATCGGCACTATGCCGTAGATCTTTTCCTCAGGCTCCAGTTGCAGGAGATTCACGATCGCTGTACCTCTGGCTGTGCGCGAGGCCTCCGGAATCTGGTAGCCTCTGAGCCGATAGACTTTGCCCTTGGTCGTGAAGAAGAGCAATGTCTGATGCGTCGAAGTCGTGATAATCTGGCAAACTACATCTTCTTCTCTGGTTTGCAGGCCGGTAATGCCGCGGCCGCCGCGCCGTTGCGAACGGTAAGTATCGACGGGCAGGCGCTTGACATAGCCGGCGTTCGTCATGGTGATTACAACCTGCTCTTCTTCGATCAGAGATTCGTCATCGATCTCAAAGCCGCCGGCAGGGTCGATTTCCGTCCGGCGGGGATTGGCATAGCGCTTTTTGATCTCCAGGAGCTCATCCTTGACCGTAGCGGTCAATAGCTGTTCATCCGTCAGAATCCTGTTATAGAGCGATATTTTTTCATTCAGTTCGTCATGTTCCGTCTGTAATTTGTCGCGCTCCAGACCGGACAGGCGCCCCAGTCTCATATCGACAATGCTCTGAGACTGTTTCTCTGTCAGGCCGAAGTGCTCGGACAATCTGGTTTTGGCCACTTCTTCACTGGCGGATGAGCGGATGATATTTATTACTTGATCGATTTTGTCGATCGCCAGTTGCAGTCCTTCGACGATATGACGTCTGTCCTCCGCCTTAGCCAGGTCGTAACGCGTCCGACGGGTTAGGACTTCCTTATGGTGGTTGATATAGTGGGTCAGGGCTTCTTTCAGACCCAGCATCTGAGGGACGAATTTGCCGTCAGCGCTGGGAATCAATGCCAGCATATTGGTATTGAAGGCATCCTGCATTTGAGTATGATGATAGAGCTGGTTCAGCACGACCAACGGTGTGGCGTCGCGCTTAAGTTCGATCACAATACGAACGGCATCATGGCGATCCGATTCATCGCGGATATCTGAGATACCCTCGATCCGCTTCTCTTTGACCAGCTCAGCAATCCGTTCGATCAAACGGGCCTTATTGACCATATAAGGTAGATCGTGCACCAGGATTCTTTGCCGCCCGCCGCGCATTTCCTCAATCTCGGCATGGGCCTGGACGACAATGCGCCCGCGCCCTGTTTCGTAGGCTTGCCTGATGCCGGATATGCCCATAATTCTGCCCCCGGTCGGGAAATCGGGGCCCGGCACAACTTCCATCAGATCTGCCGTGTCAGCGTCCGGATTATCAAGCAACAGAACCGTGCCGTCGATAATCTCACCCAGATTATGGGGCGGGATATTGGTCGTCATACCGACCGCGATGCCGGACGAGCCGTTGACCAGCAAATTGGGGAAAGAAGCCGGCAGGACTACGGGTTCTTCGGTATGCTCATCATAATTGGGCTGGAAATCAACCGTATCACGGTTGATATTGGCCATCATCTCACTGGACAATCTGGTCAGACGAGCCTCCGTATAACGATAGGCTGCCGGCGGGTCGCCATCCCGGGAACCGAAATTGCCGTGGCCATCGATCAGCGGTTCGCGCATGGAGAAATCCTGCGCCATCCTGACCAAAGCATCATAGACTGCCGCATCGCCATGCGGGTGGAAACGGCCCAGCACATCACCAACAGTAGTCGCGCATTTGCGATACGGTTTGTCATGGGTGAAGCCCTGCGTAAACATCGAATAGATGATCCTACGGTGTACCGGCTTCAGGCCGTCGCGTACATCGGGCAGCGCCCGGTCCGTAATAACGCTCATCGCATAATCAATGAACGATTTGCTCATTTCCTGTTCGAGTTGAACCGGGACTATCACATTGTCCGGACTGCGGAAAGCCTCATCAATCGCGAATTCCTTATCCGCGTAGCGGTTATTTTTATCAGGCGAATTTGCCATAAATTCCCTCCTCAGAGAAAGATCTGCATCTTATTAATTATAACATAGGGAGCGGCTGCAAAAGGCCGTGAAAAGCATTGCTAACAGCAGATAACTCACAGATTATCCCTCACCTTAGCCCGGTTTCCGATCCGAATTTTCAATGCAGAGGATTGTTTTTAATACGGGCGAAACTGCGGGGATAGACTTTGGCAGTGGGAGCGATTTTTTCAATGATAATCAGGCTGCGTTGCATATCTGTGCCCGGCAATAGATACCGCTTTACTTCGCAGATACGGCCGGACAATTTGGTCACTGCCGGTCGGGCCTGATCTGCTTCATCGGTGCGCCCTTTCATGGCCAGAAAATATCCGCCCGACGCTGTCAGGGGCAGACATAGCTCGGCTAGCTGCGGCAAGGCCGCTACCGCTCGCGCTGTTACCAGATCAAAGCTGTCCCGCAGCTCCGGCAGTCTGCCTGCCTCTTCTGCCCGTAGCTGCCTAGCTTCTATACCTGTGAGCTCAAGCTTCTCCAGGCATTCGCAGAGAAAATCGACCCGTTTGCGCTGGGCATCCAGCAGTAGCACCTGCAATTCCGGGCGCACAAATTTTAGCGGCAGGCCGGGAAAGCCGGCGCCGGAACCGACATCGACCAGAGTTACGGGAGCGGATTCCTGTGTCTGTGTCTGCGTTTGTGCCTGATCGTCCTGTTGCTCATCTTGCGCTGTAGCGCAATTTTCTTTCTGAGAGACGGATAATGTCTGCCTTTGCTTGCGCTGTTGCAGCAGGCGATCAATCACGGGCAGCAAGAGCCAGCTGTCGAGCAGATGTTTAAGCGCGAGCTCTTCCGGTTCTGTGATATTGGTCAGGTCCATCACTTTATTTTTAGCTAGCAGCATCTCGATAAAGCACAGTAAGTGCCCGGTTTGAGCAGACGAGAGCACAAGTCCCGCCCTGCGGGCGGCTTCGTCAAGCCAATATTCATATGCTGCTGAATCGAAGGCGCTCACGGTTAGTCCTAAGTTTGGGCCTGCTCAGCCGCAGCCCGGCGCTTTTCCGCTTCGAGCCAGACGAGCAGAACCTGGACATCAGCAGGCGAAACACCGGAAATTCTGCTGGCCTGACCGACGGATGATGGTTGGCGCGAAGTAAGTTTTTGAGCTGCTTCCAAGCGCAGACCGCTGATAGTGCCGTAATCAAAATTCTGCGGCAGGGATTTCATTTCAACTTTGCGGAAGCGGTCAATGCGGTTTTGCTCCATCTTGATATAGCCTTCGTACTTAATATCAATTTCCATCGTGGCGGTAATATAGGCGGGGATGTCCGGTCGCTCCGGATCCAATGCTGCCAGATCCTGATAGCTGAGTTCGGGACGCTTCAGAAGACGTGCCAGAGAGGTAGCTTCACGCAGAGGGGTGCTGCCGTGTTCAAGCAAGAACTGATCTGTCCGGGAACCGGGCTGCAAAATAACCTGACTAAGGCGTTCGGCTTCATCTCTGATCTGCGCCTGCTTACGTTGAAATTTTTGCCAACGCGTCTCACTGATTAGGCCAATTTCGTAGCCCAGCGGCGTCAGGCGCTGATCGGCATTATCCTGGCGCAAAACCAAGCGGTATTCGGCGCGCGATGTCATCATACGGTAGGGCTCTGAGGTACCGCGAGTGACGAGATCATCAATCAAGACACCTATATAACCCTGGGAACGATCAATAATGACAGGCTCCTTGCCTTCCAGCTTGCGTGTGGCATTGATGCCGGCAACCAGCCCTTGACCGGCTGCCTCCTCATAGCCGGAGGAACCGTTGATCTGGCCGGCCAGGAACAGATTATCGACAAAACGTGATTCCAGGGATAATTTTAGTTCTGTCGGATCAATGCAATCATAATCGATGGCATAGGCCACTCTCATCATATAGGCATCTTCCATGCCGGGGATGGTTTTCAACATGGCGTGCTGCACATCCTCCGGCATGCTGGAGGAAAGACCGGAGGCGTACATTTCTTCCGTATCCAATCCGGTCGGCTCCAAAAAGACATGATGTCTCTCATGCTCAGGGAACTTAACATATTTATCTTCGATCGAAGGACAATAACGAGGGCCGACGCCCTCTACTTTGCCCGAATAAAGCGGTGAACGCTCGATATTATTGAGGATTATTTCTCTGGTGTCGGCGGTAGTCCAGGTTAGATAACAGGGGAGTTCGTCTTTGGGACGCCAGTTCGGATCGTCCTCATTGTCATGCGAGAAAGGACGGGCCACCGGATCCGAGGGCTGGATCTCGCAGACTTCCAGCTTCAGGGAACGGCGGTGCAGGCGGGCGGGAGTTCCGGTTTTAAATCTCTGGATCGTATGTCCCAGTTCCGCCAGTGCATCTGACAGGCCAATCGCCGGGAATAAAGAGTCCGGGCCGGAGGAATAGATCGCATCACCTACTATGACTTTGCTGTCGAGGAAAGTTCCCGTTGCCAGTATGCAGATTCGGCAGTCATAGATAGCGCCGGTTCGAGTCTGCACAGCAGTGATCCGGGGGCGGTCACCTTCTGCCCAGATCAGATCCGTAACTTCCTGTTGCAGCAGATCGATATTCTCTTCCAGCTCCAAGACATGCTTCATCCTTCTTTGATAGCCGACACGGTCGATCTGAGTGCGGGGCGACATTACGGCCGGACCGCGCGAGGAATTGAGCATCCGGAACTGGATCATCTCCTGATCCGTTATCCTGCCCATTTCGCCGCCCAGAGCATCAATCTCTCTGATCAGCTGTCCTTTGGCCGTGCCGCCTAAACTGGGATTGCAGGGTAGATTGGCCAGACTGTCTAGGGTCATTGTGAACAGCTTGACTTTGTAACCCAATCTGGCGGCTGCCAGAGCTGCTTCACAGCCGGCATGACCTGCGCCGACCACAGCCAGATCACAGCTGCCGGCGCACCAAGCCCCGTCTTTTTTTAATGCTGATGCCAATGATGCCATCTCAATTATTTACCTACACAAAAACGTGAGAAGATGGTGTCAACCAGTCCGGCATCGACGCTGTCTCCGGTCATTTCTGCCAGCAGTTCCGCAGCCTGACGCAGCCTGGTTGCTACCAGGTCTAAGGTAAGACCGGATCTGATCTCTGCTGCCGCCTGTGCCAATTCTGCGGCCGCATCCTCCAGCAACTTGCGATGTCTCTCATGAGTAATTAAAGTATCTTGATCATATTGTCGTTCCAGTTGCCGCAGATGATCACTGATTTTATCTTTAATCCGTTTAGTATCGTCGTCTGCTTGTTTGGAAAATCTGACAATATCCACTGTGGTCAAATATTTTTCAATCATGGCTTGGATCGCCGCCGATTCACCCTGGTCGTCCTTGCCGAGGACCAATACCAAATCTTTGCCCGCAGCTATTATTTCTCTAATCTCAGCCATCTCCCGCTCCAGTTCCGCGGTAGCAGGCAGGGGAGGCGAAATCAGCCAAAACAGAAGATCAGCCTCCGCATGGGCCCGGCGGGCTCGGCGCACACCTTCCTGCTCGACCGGATCTGCCGTATCCAGAGTCAGGCCGGCCGTATCTGTCAAAAGCACCAAGTAGCCGTCAACAATAAGATGTGCCTCTACCAGATCGCGAGTTGTGCCGGGAATCGAGGTTACAATAGCTTTATCTTCTCCCACCAGATTGTTGAGCAAGGTCGACTTGCCGGCATTTGGCCGGCCCGCGATCGCAACTCTGAGACCCTCGCGGATCACCTTGCCGCGGCCATAGCCCATAGCCAGCTGCCGGATCTTGTCACCCTCCGATTCAGCGTCGTCTGCTAATTGCTGCAGCGCAGGTGGCGTCTCTTCCAGTTCGGGAAATTCCAGAATTACCTCAATCCTGGCCATCAGTTCATAGAGCGCATCGGCCCTGGCTCTGATTTTGCCGGATAGTTGCCCTTTCAGTTGATTGAAAGCTGCCTGTACCTGGCGGGATGCCTCGGCACCGATCAAATCCATCACGGCTTCAGCCTGGGACAGATCCATTTTGCCATTGATAAAGGCCCGTTTGCTAAATTCGCCCGGTTCAGCCAGGCGAGCGCCGACAGAGATCAAACTGTCCAGAATCGCTTGCTTAACAGCCGTTCCACCGTGGCAGGAAATCTCAAATACATCTTCCCCGGTAAAAGAATGGGGTGCCTTAAAACAGCTAAGCACTACTTCATCCAGCCCTGCCCATGTGCCCACTGCTGTAGTATAGCCGGCCATTTCCGAAGGCTGCAGAGGGGTTATTGCATAAGGTTGAAACAATTGATCGCAGCATTCTGCCGCTTGCGGACCCGATAAACGCAGAACCGCCAGGCCACTTGCTCCCGGCGGTGTTGAAACTGCTGCGATGGTATCAGTTATCGCCTTCGTTATCATCCCAATAATCTTCTT